>Ga0209632_10002918_pt1 | contig 16197 bp, 16 predicted proteins | sample COG_10_FD_184754 | JGI IMG/M metagenome (GOLD analysis project Ga0209632, IMG submission 184754) | Pelagic Microbial community sample from North Sea - COGITO 998_met_10 (SPAdes) (version 2) | ecosystem: Environmental > Aquatic > Marine > Neritic zone/Coastal water | place: Helgoland, sampling... | reverse complement strand
CGCTCTGCCTTTTGGAGAGGAGAGGTGGATAAGTACGGATGGGTCGACGTTGGTAGTAGTTTTTTGCCCTCTGATCTGACCGCTGCTTTTTTATATGCTCAGCTGGAACATTTGGAAAGCATTCAAAATCGAAGGAAGGAGATTTGGAACATCTATCGAAATGCACTAAATTCAATCGGCCATAAAATTGGTTTGCCATTCATTCCTGAATTCGCTACTAATAATGCGCACATGTTTTATTTTACTTGTAAATCAGAAGAGCAACGCAATGCATTGCTAAAACAACTTAATGCCCAAGGCATTAATGCGGTGTTCCATTACCAAAGTTTGCATAATAGTCAGTTTTTCAAACCAAAGCATGATGGTCGTATTCTCGAAAACGCTGATAAGTATTCCTCAACACTAGTGAGACTGCCTTTTCATTTATCATTAACAGATGATCAAGTTAAATATGTTGCGGAGGTGGTAGTGAAGTTCTTTAATTGACTATTGAAACCCTTTAACCTTAACTTTGCAGCTTTCTCTATCTTTTGAAAACACAGCAAGAAATAATTTCACGTAAAGACTTAGTAAAGGCTATTTCAATAGTGCTGTCTAATTGGTATATTTTAATATTCATTCCTTTATTTGTTTTTGGTGTGTCATTTATTTACACCCATCGTATTCCTGATGTTTATGCAGCAAAGTGTCAGATTTTGCTAAAGTCGAATGAAACCTATGATTTTAAGCAGCAGTTAAACAGAGGATTAAGCTTCGGCTCTAAATATGCATCATATGAAGAAACGGCCTCGCAAATGCGTGTGATTAAGTCATCCAACTTAATTGAATCTGTTCTTCACAGAATACCACTTAATGTTTCTTACTTCATAGTGGGTAGACTCAAAGTCACGGAGGTTTATCATCATATGCCTTTCAAGGTTATATCAGATGAACGGTCTAGGTTGTTTAGTGGTATGGAGTTTCGATTGAACATTATTAATTCGGAAACTTTTCAATTACAATATGAAATTGAAGGTGTAAGTAAGGATAAACAGTTTCATTTCGGTGAGGTGATATTGGAGGATGGGCTTTACTTGACCGTCAATAAACAGTCAAATGTTACTGATAACTCAGTTGACATGCTCAGTAAAATTAACTACATGTTCAAGGTGTATAAAGAGTCCAGCTTGCTTCTTAAATACAAAGGCAATTTGGAGATTAAGAACATTGAATATACGAGTATCGTTGAGGTAATCTTAAGAGATGAAATTTCGGAAAGAGCCAAGGAAGTGCTGGATACTTTAGCTCGGATTTATGTGTTGAATACTGTCCAGAGCCAAATAGAAGTCAATAATAATACCCTTAATTACATTGATCGACAATTGGATGAAGTAATTGGTATAATCAATGAGATAGAAAAAGAACTAGAGCAATTTAGAGAAGCGAAAGAAATTTTGAGTCTATCTAGAGAGGAAGACACTTATTATAATCACTTGATAGAGGTAGAATCTGAAAAAAAGCAGATTTTGATGGAATTGAATTCAATAGATGATTTGACTAATTATTTATTGGCCAATGATGACATTCAAACCCTCTTGCCACCTGGGATTTTTGTTAGAGATGGAGATACCAAGCTCATGGAACAAATAAGTGAGTTGTACGATCTGAGAGCGCAAATTTCAAGTTATAAAATCGCAGGAACTATTTCTAACCCTAAGATTAAGCTTTGGGTAGAAAAAATCAATCAGTTGAAGCAAGATATCTTAAGCTATCTAAGCTCTAGAGAATCTGCCCTTAAGCAGAAAGTTGACGATTTAAGCCTTGAAATGTCGGCATTTGAGAGGAAGATTAAGAATATTCCTAAAACTCAGCGACAGGTTTTAAACATTGAAAGAAGATTAGCGGTCAATGAGGAATTATATGCCTTTTTGCTTTCAAAAAGAGCCGAAACTGTTATTGCGAAAGCAGGACTAGTCCCTGAAACAAAAATCATCGAAAATGCCCGATCGGTTGGTGTAGTCTACCCTGACAAAGCACGAATGAATCTTGTTAACTTATTGATAGGTTTGGGGCTTGCGGTAGCAGTTGTGATTATTAAAACATTGTTTTTCCAGAAAATTACATCTTTAGGTCAACTTCAAACTTCTACCGATATTTCTGTTTTGGGTAGCATTCCCAAAAAGAAGAATTTTTCCAAAACATACCGTATACTCAGTGGATCTGAGCGGTCGGATATAGTGCAAGCCTTTCGCAGTTTGCGAACGAGCCTGCAGTATTTCAGCAGGGGCAATAAGTGCACAATGGTGTTGGTTACTTCTTTGATGCCAGGCGAAGGTAAAACCTTTACTTCCGTCAACTTGGCAAGTGTTATGGCCATTGCGGATAAAAGAGTATTGCTCATCGACTTTGACTTGCACAAGCCACGTTTGGCCAAGGCTATGGAAAAAGAGAATTTAATCGGGGTGAGTAACTTTTTAATAGGTGAAAAGTCGATTAAGGAAATCATTCAAAAAACCGAAATTCCCACATTAGATGTTATTACTTCAGGGCCCGTCCCGCCTAATGCTTCAGAGTTGATTTTGAGGGATGAATTAAAAGAAGTGTTTGACTATGCAAAAAAGCACTATGACTTTGTGTTTTTCGATACCCCTCCGATTTCTTTGATTACTGATGGCCTGATTTTAATGGGGCATGTAGATGTAAAACTTTTTGTTCTCAACTCTAAATCAACTTCAAGAACAGGAATAGATTACATAGAACGTTTAATTGAAGAAAATGGAATATCAGGAGCGACTTTAATTTTGAATGAGGAAAAGCTCTCAAAAATAAACTATTACTATAGTCGATATGGTTACGGAGGATATGGTTACGGAGGATATGGCTATGGCTACAGCTATGGTGATCACTATGGCGAAGAGACTAATGCCTGATGGCCAATTTATTAGCTACTTTTAAGTGACAAACATTAATTTCTCGACTTACAGGCACAATGAGTTCAGTTCTATTTGAAAGAATCTTAAGTGGATTTAAAACGCTTTTTTTTACCGAAAACATGAAATCTTTTCCGATACCAAATTCAGATATTAAGTCAATTTGTGCCATTGATCTAATAACACTTGGGAGATTACTTCAGAATACTTTAGGGACAAATGAACGAGATTTTTTCAGACAAAAGTCTATCGCGTCTTACAAGTACAGCTCTGATTTTTATTTGCAATCTGATGACTTATAAACTAATTATTCAGGCAAGAACGAACTCTGGTCGCCTTCCAGGGAAAATGTTGAAACCGTTTTTTAACGATAAGACTATACCAGAAATAATAATTGATAAACTCAAGGAATACTTTAGTGAACAAGATATAATCTTAGCCACTACAATTAACCCGGATGATGATCACTTAGTAAATGCAGCAAGAAATAAAGGTATAGAGATTTTTAGAGGTGATGAAGACGATGTTTTACATCGTTTTATTCATGCGGCAGAAACGAATGACGCAAACGTTATAGTAAGGATATGCGCCGACAATCCTTTTTTGCAAGTAGATTCAATTCGGCAATTGCTTCTAATGTTCCATGAAGAACCAGTTGATTATTTAAGTTATGAGCTTTACGATCATACACCAGTAATTAAATCCCATCTCGGACTTTTCGCAGAAGTTACTACTTTGAAAACACTTAAAAAAGTTGCGCAAATCACCAATAAAAAAAAATATCGGGAGCACGTGACCAATTACATCTATGCTCACCCTGAAATTTTTAAGATTAAATTGCTACCGTTGGACGAGGCGCTCATTTATCGAAATGAAATTAGACTTACAATAGATACATTGGATGACTTCAAACTATGTCAAGAGATTTATAAGGAAATAAGTCCAAATTTCACTATAGAATCCCTACTTAATGCTATAGATTTGGACACTTCGAGAGTGGAGCGGATGAAAGTTCAGATAACTGAAAATTCGAAATGAGCAAACACACATATATCATTGGTGAAATCGGTCAAAATCATAACGGAAGTGTTGACTTGGCGAACCTATTAATTGATTTAGTTTCTAAACCAATCGAAGAGTCGCTTTTTGGTTTAGATTTGAGTGGAATGGATGCTGTGAAATTGACCAAAAGGGACCTGAGTGAGGAACTTTCTGCAAGCCAAATGAATCGAATGTATGATAGTCCTCATTCTTTTGGAACCATATATGGAGAGCATCGGGCTTTCTTGGAACTTTCAGATGAACAGCATTTCGAGATATATAAGCACGCAAAATCAAAAGGCTTGGACTTTGTGGAAACACTGTGTGCAAAAGGATGTTTGACATTGCTTCGTTTATTCACCCCTGATTATTTGAAAGTTGCTAGTCGAGACTTAACAAATTTACCTCTTCTTTCCGCGATGGCAGAAATCCAAATACCAATGATTCTATCGTCAGGAATGGCTGGAAAGGAAGAGCTAGATCAAGCCATAGACACTATCGGGAAGTACCATCAAAAAATCAGCATTTTGCATTGTGTTTCAGAATACCCAACGCATCCTCAAAATGTAAATCTTGCTACAATAACCTTCTTGATTAAGCATTACCCTGAATTTAAGATTGGTTATTCTGATCATACTATTGGAATTGCTACACCAGCTGCAGCAGTGGCAATGGGGGCGGAAATTATTGAAAAACACATTACTCTTGATAGAAGGATGAAAGGTACAGATCAGGCTGGGTCATTGGGTCCTGATGGTGTGAACAGAATGGTTCGCGATATTCGACTTATGGATATGTCCATCGGAATAGAAGAGATGTTTATTTCAGAGGGAGCATTGTCCGCAAGTCACAAATTAGAAAGATCTATTGCCACCAATAGATCAATGAAGTTAGGAGAAGTTATTCAAGAAGCTGATATACATTTACTTTCTCCTGGTGATGGTTTTAAATGGTCACAAAAATCAATGGTCATAGGAAAAGCCTTAAATGCTAACCTAAATAAAGATGAAATCATTTATAATAAAGATTTGAAATGACACAAATTAACGTCAAAACAATTGCATCAGAAAAGGAAATTGAGGGAAGGATTTCCGCCTCTAACGCTTTCAGGAATTGTCCCATTCCTGACAATGAAGTCTTGGCTAATGTTGGAATTTTTCAAAAAAGACAAGAGCTCACCAAGCAGTTTTTTTTTAATAAAATATATGAAGATCATGTATTGAATACACATGGCGTAATCATGGAATTTGGTGTGCGATGGGGGCAAAACTTAGTGACGCTTAATAATTTACGGGGAATTCACGAACCTTTTAATCATTCCAGAAGAATAATTGGTTTCGACACGTTTTCTGGATTTCCCTCGGTGGATGCCAAAGATGGTAGGCATGAGTCAGTGCATTCAGGTTCATTTTCTGTTACTGAAAATTACGAGCAGTATCTGAAAGATCTTCTTGATTTTCATGAAAGTGAATGCCCGTTAAGTCATATTAAGAAGAATAGAATTATTAAAGGTGATGCTGCAGTTGAACTAAAAAATTACTTATCCGATCATCCTGAAACTATAATTGCTTTTGCTTGGTTCGATTTTGATATTTATGAACCTACTAAGAAGTGTTTAGAGTTAATAAAACCTTTCATCACAAAAGGGACAGTCATTGGTTTTGATGAATTGAATGATCCTGGTTTCCCAGGAGAAACAGTGGCTTTAAAAGAGGTTTTTGGCTTGACTAATGCGTGTATACAACGCAATCGATTTAGTGGAATGCAAAGTTATTTTATTGTAGAATGAAGTTTATTCCGAAGCTTGTAGTTACTGATATAGATGGAGTATGGACCGATGGAGGAATGTACTATGATGAACATGGAAATGAGTGGAAGAAATTTCACACCTATGATAGTGCTGGTGTTCTTTTTTTAAAAAAAATGAACATTCCGTTAGCAATTTGCACTGGAGAATCGACTGTTGCTGTAAGAAGGCGAGCTGAAAAGCTTAATGTTGATTATGTGTTTCAAGGCATTTCGGATAAGAAAAAGGTAATTATTGAGCTATGTGAAAAGCTTAATATTAGTCTCTCAGAAGTAGCGTATATAGGAGATGATCTCAATGACAAAGAAATGCTCGAATCCACTGGATACTCTGCTTGTCCATCATCGTCTCCAGATTACATAAAAAATGCAGCGATGGTTGTTCTAAGTAAAAAAGGTGGTGGAGGTGTATTTCGAGAGTTTATAGAAGGAATTTTTGGGGCTGATAAAATATTAGAATTACTCAATACTTAAAACTCTTTTACAGAGGTTGAATTTTTAAAAGTTGATTAACGTTACCTGTCAGCTTTGGCTTTAATTTAGTAGAATCAATTTCATGTATGAATTTTAAATTATGGGTAATAAATTTTAAGACTATATGGTTACAATTACAAAAGGGCATTGGATCAATCATTAATGCTATAATTGGCAGAGGTGAGGAAGGAGTGGTTAGAGAATTTGTGGAATTTCTGATTGGAGAAGAAGATTTAATTTCCATTCTTCAAGATCTTTAGGTTATATACGTTTTGGTAACCTTAATTAAATTAAACTATTAGCGTTGCAAGGTAAAAACACAATTCTCAATAGCTTTAGTAACACTATTGAATTATTAAGTGATAAGGAACGAAGACGGTTTTATATTGTTGGTGTTTTTTCTATCATATCTAGTATTTTGGATATTGCGGGTTTGTTGATTGTTTTCCCTGCTATTAATGCGGCTATTAAGCCAGAAGAGCTGTTCAGCACGCCAATTATAGGTGAGGGGCTTCTCTATGTAGGTGTTAGCAATGAATCGCAAGGGCTTCTTCTGTTCTTTCTTGCTGTTTTATTGGTTATAATAGCCAGAAATATTTTCTCTGCTTATGTTAATTACATTCAAGCTAAATTTTCTTCTCATATAGCCAGTGGTTTGGTTGTTTCTGGTTTTTCTTTCTACTTGAATGTTGGTTTGATTGAACTAAACAAATTGAATTCAGGAGCACTTATGCGAAACATTGTCATTAACCCTGTGCAATACTCACGCTTTGTGATAAAGTCTCAGCTTATTATCATTACCGAAGTTACAATTGTGCTAATGATTATGGGGCTGCTTGTTTCGTATGATCCAGTGGTGTTTTTAGTATTGGCTTTTGTATTGATCCCCGTTACATTTTTGTTTTATTATTCCATGAAAAATAGGCTTGCAAAGTACGGAGTGGAGCAGGATAAAGTACTCAAAAGGGCTCAACATGTAACCCTTGAGGGGTTAGATGGGTTTATCGATCTTTTTGTTTACAATAAGAAACAGACATATATAAAGGAGCTTAGAGTTTTGATGGAATCATTGATTCCTCTTGAGACTAAAATGATTGTGATCCCTCAACTTTCTGCTAGATTAATAGAGATTGTTGCTTTTACTGGAGTGGTGTTATTACTGGTTTATGCATTGTTTTTTGCAAGGGATCAAGAATATTTCATGACTTTGATGACCGTATTTGCAATTATGATTTATAGGCTGATGCCTACATATAACCGTATACTTCACGGGGCTATGCAAATAAAGAATTATTCGTACTTGTTTGATATTGTGAAAAATGGTAACGTTTCTACACATAGCTATGCTTCTCAGGTTACTTCAGAAAGGCTTCCCATCAAGCAAACTATGGTCATTAAATCGATTACATACAAGTACCCAGAATCGGCTGATAATGCATTAAAGGATGTTAGTATCTCAATAAGAAAAGGAGAGAAAATCGGAATAATTGGCCAATCAGGCTCCGGTAAAACAACTCTTGTAAATGTAATTTTACGCTTAATTGATCAAGATCTAGGTCAAATTATTATTGATGCTAAAGTACTTGAAGCATCTGATAAAGAGAAATGGCTGAATACAATTGGGTATGTTCAGCAGGATGTGTTTATTCAGGAAATGACGATTGCTCAAAATGTGGCTTTTGGTGAGTATGAGTCGTCAATTGATTATTCAAAAGTTCAGGAATCCCTTCAATTATCCAATCTTTGGGATTTTGTAATGAAGCAAGATTGTGGGGTGCGTTCTGTAATTCAGGAGAGAGGTAAGAATTTATCAGGTGGGCAAAAGCAACGATTGGCGATAGCTCGCGCGTTATACAGAGATGCAGATTTGATAATATTAGATGAAGCGACAAGTGCTCTTGATAATGAAAGTGAGAAGGAAATCAATGAATCAATTGAAAGTCTTTCGAGAATTGGAAAGACAGTTATAATAATTGCCCATAGATACACATCCTTGCAAAAATGTGATAGGATTTACGAATTGAAGTTTGGGCAAATAGATCGTGTAATGAGTTATGACGAATTAGTTTCTAATGCATAACGGAAAGGGCATATTTATTTTTTCGATTGTAAATTATCTAATGAAAGTTGGCTTTTCAAGCAAGCCTGAATTTGCCCAAATTCGGAGAGCATTGTTGAAATCAGATTTATTTCAATATCCTGAAACGGATAAGAATAATGTATTGTTAGGTCTGTCGGTAGCTAAAAGGAATATACTCCAAATTTTATTTGAGAAACGCCAGAGATTTGAGGATAACAGTAGCTTAGGTTATGATGTTGGGATAATTGTATCTAATGAAAGAGAATTTAAAAGCAAGGCGGAATATGTAATGAATTGCAGTGCGGATCATGTGACTTTTGGAATCTCTAAGAGCAAAGAATTTATCCCTTCGACCTTCGTGTTAAGGATTCTTTATTCTGTTTTAATAGGGATCTGTCATTTGATGTTGATGCCGGTTTTGTTTTTTTCAAAATATGACAAGCGAAATCTTGTCACTCTGCCGGAAATTATGCTTCGGTTTATTTCCGTTGCAATATTTTTTAGAAAGAGTTGTTGTGAAAAATTGTATTTGTTTTATATATGGCACAGCGATACAAATTTACTGGAGCGCTGGCTGGAAAGGCAGGGAATTCCTGTATACTTAGTTCCTTTAGAAAACCCCATATCGTTATTCTCTCTTAATCTCACTGGTTCTCGATTTGTTTCTGTTCTGCCTTATCAAAATGAAGAAATAGAATATTTTTACAAAGTAGCCATTCCAAAAAAGAATAACTGGCCTATTGAAGCATCTTCGAAAATTGGTTGGGCAAATAAATCATCATATTTTTCATCAACTAAAATTGGAATTTATTCTCATGGAAGTTTCGCCCGAATGCGAATGAACCATTCTGAACCTAATATTGGAGATTTACGATCAGAAATAGAATTCTTTAAATCTTTGCGTTCACTTGTAGACTTGAAGAAATGGACATTTGAAATCCATTTGCATCCTAAGGAAAAGATAAATGACCAAATTCTTAATTGGAGTATAAACAATTATCGGAGTCTTTTAGGTGATCAAATAGAGTTTGCTGATTTTAATGAAAGCACTTACAGTCAAATAGTAAAATGTGACTTCGCAATGGGATCAATATCAAGTATTTTATTTGAACGACAAGCGCAGGGCTTTAAAACATTAATTTATGCCGATCGTATTTCTAATTTTCCAATTCCGAATTCGAAGATGAGGGAATTGGTAGCGAGTAATGCGACTGAATTACTGGAAAAAATGGAGAGTCTCATGAACATGTCATTAGAAGAATATCAGCGAGAGTTTTTAGAATATATCTACTCTAGATGATGTCCTTTTTTTATAAGTTAGGTTCGTTAAATTGTCTCAGTAAAGCCTCATCCTTAAAATTGAGAGTCAAATATTTGTTTTGAAGTTCTTTGTTAATTCTATATCTGATATGCTTTGCTGGAACACCGCCAACGATGCTGTATGGCTCTATATCTTTTGTGACAATTGCTCCAGCAGCTAAAACCGAGCCTCTTCCAATTGTTATTCCAGATAATACAATCACATTTGAGCTAATTAGAACATCATCTTTTATTATTGTAGGTTTCATTTTTGTTAAACGGTCTTTTTCAACACGACCATATTTTTTAAATAAAACCGTGGATTAGTGCTCATTCAATCTAGAGGGTGGTTATTCCGTTTTACGATTCTCTCATAGCAAAAAAAAACTGCGGTGGTGGCTATGGAAGTTTGATGTCCTTTGTCGATTTGATAACCGTAAATTTCGAAATAATTGCAACTACACTTTAGGTAGGCCAACACCAGATTTAATTCACTGCCATTTTGCGTATAAAGGCTTAATCTTATTCGATGATATAGATTATTCCGGAAAGTTGATTTTTCATTCTCACGGCTATGGCGCTTCGCAGATGCTGCGTAAAAAATCTTATGTGGCACGCCTGAAGGAATTGATGTCCAGTGATCGTGTATATTTTATTTATTGCTTAGAGAATGTTGAGAATAAATTACGTCAAGTAGGAGTCGTTAACCCCAGAAGCTATGTCCTCTATTATGGTATTGATAATACTAGATTTGCTTTTCAGCCCAATGTTGAGCAATCAACTTTTCGCTTTATCCATGTTTCCAATTTACAAGAGAAAAATGGGTTGAAGTATAGTCTAATGGCTTTTAAGGTATTTATCAAAGACAAAGTGAATATCGCCTCCGAATTTGTGGTAGTTGGTGGATCAGGTGATGCTTTAAACGAAATGAAGGCAATTGCCCAACAACTGGAGATCGCCTCATATGACATTTTTTTAGGGCAGCTCTCTGCTGAAGATGTAGCGAATGAATTATAAAAAGCACATATTTTTGTACACGATTGTATAACAGCAAAAAATGGTGATCAAGAGGGTATTCCTAATGCAATATTGGAGGCTGTGGCCATTGGAATGCCAGTGCTATCTTCCTTTAACTCGGGTATACCTGAGTTATTAGAGGATGGAAAACACGGCTATTTGTCGCCAGAGAAAGACGTTGAACACATTATAAAATCAATGAGATCTATTGTGAAGTGGAATAATTTTAGAATAAAAGCTTGTCGTGAAAAAATAGTAGGTGTTTTTAATAAGCAAATTCATGCCGAAAAACTTGATGCCATATATGCCCAAGTTTTGAAATGAAATAAGTATCCTCCCTAAAGGTTTAAAATTCAATGCGTTATTAATCAATGAAACTAAAACTAAGATGTTAAATAAAACCTCTATTTCGATTTTAATGAATTACAAGGTTTTCTAGTTTCATGGTTTGATGGCTTAAACTAAATTCGAGTGGACACGATGTTCCAGACAAGGTTCGATTCAATGATTGGAAGCTTGAAAAGAAATCATTGAGGTCAATTGGTCTAACAGTAAACCCATTATTGTACTCATTGAGAAATTCCCAGGATTTACCTTTCTCACTTATGTGAATTATCGGAATGCCATAAGTGCTATAATCAATAAGTTTCGTAAGCAAAAAATCCTTAAGGTAGGTAGGGTTTAATGATAAGAGAAAGTCAGCTTTAGATGATATTTCTTTGGATAGAGATCTCGGAGGTAGTGGGTCGTGAAAGTGGATGGGAAGCCCTAATAGTCTAGTCTCGACTTCTAACCATTTTGATTGCGTATAAAAATGAAATTCAATTTTATTTGCTTTCAGGTACTCTTGATTGGATTTCAGGGCTTCCAGCAAGGGGTCAAGACAGCTGTCTCTATTGGTCATTACGATGGATCCAGAATAAATAATAATTGTTTTTTCTGTTTTTATTTTTGGATCAAATCGAGACTCATCTTCATCATAGAAGTGTTTGATTGTTCTAAACTTATGACGAGCTTTATCAAAATAATTAGAGTAAATTTCCTTGATTCGATCATCTGTTACGAGGAAATAATTGCAATTTTCTAATGTTTTTTGAAGTAATATTTTCTCTACCCCTTTTCTATTGTCACTAAAATTTAATGAAGATAAATTACCATCAAGCCAAGGGTCTCGCATATCTGCTATAAAAGTGATTTTGGGATGAGTTTTCTTAATTTTCGAAGCGTAAAAGACATTTCTGAATGGAGGTCCGGACGCTATAATTGCTTTCACATTTGAGCTATCAATTTCATTCATTAATTCTTTTAGCAGTTGACCTTCCCAAAATCGAGACGCATCCATAAAGTCCCCTTTTAATAAAAACTCAAAAAGTAACCTAAAGAGACGAGTCAAGATTTTACGATAAATTGTATTTGGCGAATACTGCGGCATCAAGAAATGAGGAAATAACGATTTTAGATAGATTCGCTTAATCCTGCTGTGGATGATGTCTTCTGTCCATAATGAACTATGGGAGTATGGATTTTTACAACCGATTATTGTTACCTCCCAGTTTTTATTAGCCAATGATTTCGCCAGTTTTGACCAGCGTCTAGATCCTATTGAGGGGTAAGGAGCAATAGTGTAATTAACGATGATTATTTTACCTTTCGAGTGAGTCAATAGTAGTGATGTGTTAATGTTTAAACTTTAATTTCTGTATTGACGTATGATTTTTCTTCAAAATCTTTGAAGAGAGAGAGAAGGGAATCTGAGATAAGATCATTTTTCGATTCACTCACGATAAATTCTTGGTTTGGTTTTACACCTAGGACAAATAGAGAATTATAGAGCGATTTGCCATATTTAATTCTTGTCCCACGAATTTCGTCAAAAGACTCTAAACTACTCCTGTAAACCAACTCTGCATCGATCGCGCTAATCGAGAACTTTTTCATAGCAGAGGACAACCAACCATTTGGTGCTCGATACAGAAAATACTTTTCTTCTGGCTCCGATCCCATTAGCTCGCATAGCAGCTGATATTCTTCTAAATTGGTATTCACTTGCTTAACAATGAAGTCGTATTCATTTCCTCCTCCAGGAGCCGTATGAATCAAAAGCTGCTCGCTTAAGAAGTTTTTTAACGCATCGGTGTCTATTGGAATGTAGGTGCTTTGTTGAATATGATTTATTACTGGAATGAATTTTCCTAAATCATAATCGGAGACTCCAAACTTGCTTAATTGAAGTAATTCTTGATAAAAATAAGTTGTTCCGGATCTTGGAACACCGTAAACAAAAATCCACTTATATTTCTTCTTTTCTTTAAAGAAAAAGGTGTTCTTTAGTTGGTTAATTCTGAATCTTAAATTCATGAAATAGCGTTTATGTAAGCCCTTATTTTAAACTCAATCTCCAATTTATCGCCTGAATCGGGTAAATTTAATCTGCCGTAAACTTTCTCATGAGCCTTCACCGGATGATTTAATAAAATGGATTTGTAGCCCAAATTCTTAATGGCCGAAATTACCGATTCATTATAGTCTCTTTCACGTCCAAAGGGTATTGCAAACGTGCTGCAATTAAATAAGTCTGAATTAGAATATTGACCTTCTTTTGATAATTCATCTGCGTTTAACTTTGAAAGTTGATCATGAGTTTGGCTGTGCAACCCAACCAGATGACCAAGTTTTTTTAAGTTTAAGATATCCTTAAAAGATAATGTCACCAGTCGTTTGTAATGAATGGAATGTATCGATTTGAGCTTAGAAAAAGAATATTGTGCGTCAAATTCAAACAGAATAGATTGATTGCTTGCTGTATTCTGATATATTTCCCAAATATCTTGATGTAATTCCAAGCGTGATTTTTGATCTATGAGGTTGTAATTTCTATTAAACAATCTGTAAGGACCATTCGGAACATAACTCAACCAAAAGAAGTAATCATCTATCCAAATGCTCTTGCCAATTCTATCTTCAACTACAAAGAAGTAGGCCTGAACTTTGTACTTTGTTAATATAGGTAAGGCCTGATCAATTGTGTGTATGCTACAATCGTCAAATGTTATAACAAACGAATTCTTATCCTCAAATTCAAGTGAGTTTTTAAACCTTGCTGACATCCATTCGATTTGAGATTCAAAACTCGATGTGGTATGGCTATAACCGTATAGTAAATTATGTTCCACCATTGAATTAGGTACAATATGGTGGTAATTTAAAATTAGAGCAGATTGTAAGTTCTCTAATTTAATATCTGATGATAGAAGCTTTTGGGCTTTAAAGTAATAAGGCTTCAGTGCAGATTTGAGTTTTTCGAACATTCTTGCAAATATGATTCTATTCGTAAGTTATTAAAGGGTAATAAGAAAATACATAAAGTGATGAATTCAGAGTTAGAAACTATCTGCAATTCTAGTGTTTGAAATTCCTAAATGTCAACAAATTCCCTAGAAGTAAATATACTTTGCTCTTCATGAAATCAAGTTTTTAAGTTATAATTTAGCTTTATAAAACTATTTATTTCATGAATAAAGAGATTGTGTGCAGGACCTTATAAAAAGTTAATCAGAATGTCATTCTGTAGATTTGTAGCTAAAGAAATTTCTATCCAAAAATAAATCAAACAATGAAGAACAATAGCAGAAACCTTGGTCTTGATTTAATGAGAAGCTTGGCTATTTCATTTGTGTTGATTTCACACTATGGGTTTAATCCTGTCAAAAAGATATTGATTGGTGGAATTGGTGTAGAACTATTTTTTGTGCTGAGTGGATTTTTGATTGGTAGAATTCTTATTCGCTCGTTTGATCAATACAAAGGGTTTAATACCATAAAGTCATTTTGGATAAATAGATGGTTTCGGACAATACCCTTATATTATTTGGCTTTGATTGTTCAGATAGCGCTTTCGAAAGGATGGAATTGGGGGTACACATATTATTTTTTATTCTTACAGAGTAATTTTTTTGGAATTTCATTGTACCCAATTAGTTGGAGTCTTGTAATTGAGGAGTGGTTTTATTTGGGGTTACCACTTTTATTTGGTCTTTTCCAAAAGAGGATTAAAGCACAATATGTTCAGTTAATAAGTTTAACAATTATAAGCCTGATAATCTTCAAATTCGCTTTTATAGAATGGAAAGATATCCCTTTTACTGGGGTAAAAGGTAATCCGCTTTTGAGGTTTGATACCATGCTTTTTGGGGTTGTTTTGGGATGGCTTTTTCTAAAAAACAACAAACTGTTTGTTTTCTTATCCAATCCCGTTTTTTTTACTTTTGGATTTTTAGGTGTTTGTATTATCAATTATGTGTTTTTTATTCAAATAGGAATTGACATTCTTAATGAATTTGTCATGTTTAAAACACTATTTCTCCCAGTTCAAAGCTTATTAATAGCTATGTGTCTACCTTTTCTTTATAATTCGAAACGATTAGAAAGGGTTTTGTCAAGAAATGGTGTTATTAAGGCATTAATTGTTTGGACAAGCATTCTTAGTTATTCCTTTTACTTGTTTCACCAGAATATAAATGCATTCTTAAGGGGATATTTTTCTGATCTAGATTCTGCCATAATTGCCTTAGTAGTCTTATATCCATTTAGTTATCTACTTTATGTAATTTATGAAAAACCGCTTACTAGTCTAAGGGAAAAATTTAATAAATGATGAGGTTATTGCTTCTATCAGACGGTATCCCGCCTTTTGTTATGGGTGGAATGCAAAAGCATTCAAGGTTGTTAACGGAGTATATCGCAAGATTAGGCCATTCAGTCACACTTTTTCATTATTCCGAGCAATCGGTTTCTGAGCATGAAGTGAGGTCGTATTTTTCAGAAAAGGCCCTAGAAAATATCACTTTTCACCACTTTGTTTATGAGGATGATTGTTCACTTCTTGGTCACTACCTGCGCGCTCAGAAAAGAATGTCAGAGCTTTACTTAGCTAGGTTATTGCAACTAGGAAAGTTTGATTTCATCTATGCAAAAGGCTTCATGGGTTGGGCGCTGTTGAACAAAAAGAATCGCTTTGGAATAAAGACTTCAATAGGGGTGAAATTTCATGGGATGAATATGTTTCAGGTCCAACCAAACATGAAAGGTGAGCTAACAAAGTACTTACTTAGAAGCCCTGTTAAGCGTATCATGAATAAAGCTGATTATGTTTTTTCCTATGGGGGTAAAATAACAGAAATCATTTTAAATGAATTGGATGACCCAACTAAAATTATTGAGATTCCTTCGGGAATTGAAAGAGAAAGGATGAGGGAGAAGAATGAAATCAGTATCCGTGTAGGTGTGCGAAAATTTCTTTTTGTTGGGCGTTTTGATCGATTGAAAGGACTTCCCGAGTTGTATAAAGCCATTCAGCGTATTGACGTCAGACACGGTGTTTCCTTTACCATTGTCGGTCCGATCCCTAAAGAAAAGAGATTGAATAACTCTGCAGTAAAATATACTGGAGAAGTTAATGATGTCAGTGCACTAACTAAAATATACGATGATCACGATGTTTTGATATGTCCTAGTTTTTCTGAAGGAATGCCAAATGTGATCATGGAAGCAATGGCCAGAGGCCTTGCTTTA
>Ga0209632_10002910_pt1 | contig 16219 bp, 12 predicted proteins | sample COG_10_FD_184754 | JGI IMG/M metagenome (GOLD analysis project Ga0209632, IMG submission 184754) | Pelagic Microbial community sample from North Sea - COGITO 998_met_10 (SPAdes) (version 2) | ecosystem: Environmental > Aquatic > Marine > Neritic zone/Coastal water | place: Helgoland, sampling... | reverse complement strand
AGGAGATTGACATTTCAAGCATGGCATATCAAACCGTTCGCACCTATCTGAGTTCCAACGAATGCCGGAACCCGCTTTATATTGCAATAAACACAATAGACACTGTCTTGAAAGCACCAAACTTTATGAAAGAATTTTATATAATATTAGTGATCTTTGTGCAGTTCAAAGATGTTGTCAAAAAATATATCGCGCCCTTAACTCCTGAACCTGTATTTTCCAAATATTTTAATTTTGTTTCGTTTTATTCGCGGTTTATAACAATTATGCCAAACAACAAAAACATGCAGACGGTGACTGAATTTATCCACAACGAGTTTTCTCTTTTTCTGACGTCAATTAATAGTGTCTAAATAGGTGCCATAACTGGCCGTGTAGTAATAGGCGTTTTGGTTGGCGGCAGGCCCCATATACAAGACGGAATTTTGCAGCGGGTCTCGCACGAGGTTAATTTCGTTTGGCGTTTTGTTCAAAGTGATGTTGAACAAGGCGCAATAATTCTCGGCTGATAACACGCTGCCGGGCTGATCCTGCAGATTGGTCCAATACGCATAATCGGACAAAAACGTCGAGGCGTCCTTTCCAAAAAGTTCCGCCTTTTCAATTGCGCCGAGGGTGTTGCCGCTTAAGCAGTAGGTTTTTTCGCCAACATAATAAAATAAATATTGTAACAAACTGTCTGTATTGTAGAAATACTGGTTGCTGCTTTTCAAATAAAAGGTTGTTGGCGCTGATTTCCAAATAGCCCGCGCCACATGTCCATTTGACGCATGGGAGGCATCTAAGCCTAGATAAAGGGCGCTTCGTTTTATGACATAGCCTCGCGTCGGCAAATTTCCAATTTGAAGGAGCGGCCAATCTCCTGTTTGAATCGTGTTGTATGCTCTCTGCAAACAACTACTTGCATCTTCGCACGCTGCCGACAACGGACTGTGCTGCAGAATTGTTGCGGCATACCGTTTTTGGTAGGCGCTGTTAAACACGGTCGGCTGAGTGGTGTTTTCATAATCTTGCTGATTGAAAATCCACGTGTTCCAGTCCCAGCAAGACGCAAAACTCGCATTTTTAGGGTAGTTGCCGCCGATGAAATTCAGAGGATTGCAGCAAAAGATTTTTTCTTTATGAAATTTAGAGCATTGTTTGTCTGCACAATGCGGTACGCCGCGAATAGTCAAGGTAAACGGCGACTGTAGATCGTAGCCGCCGCCGCAAACTGCAAACCCAGCAGCAGTGTCAATATACTCTGTCGCCCAATTTTTCCGGCCAGGACATAGTGCTGAGTCGATGAGCGGCGATGCACACATGTGGCAATCGGGGCCTAATTGGCCGGGTTTATTGCAGGCGCATTGCCCGTCAGCATCACACACGCCCTGGCAATTTTCAATAGTGCAGCCGGCGGGAGATTCAGCAGCTGCATATTCACACATGCTTTCAGAAGAGTAGGGCGATTGACAAATGCAGGTGCTTGAGGATACGTCAAATGTGCCTCGAAAAAAACAGGTGTGCAAATCACAGCGACTGCCATACCAAGGTCCTTGTGCTGGCAAACAGACACACTCTGATTGCTGGACGTCAAAAATACCATGGACACAGTCTTCTTCGATTTCGGTAAAAAAGTCGCACAAGTTCTGCAAAACGCCATCGGGCTGCTGCCAGGTCACACAGCCTCTGACTGTAAGATCCCCCCATACCACTGTATTGCCCAGCATCTCCTGGGACGGCTGTTCTACAGGATAGGGCTGTTGATTTGGGTGCTCGACAGAAGCTGTTGGCGCAGGGCACGCGCAGACGGGCAGCTTGTCTAAATCAGCGCGTAAATCAACACACACTTTGATAATTAAAATCAGGGCAATCCAGACGATGGCGTGTTTGGCATGATCGATATTCCGCTTCATTTCTTTCTTGTGAATATCATCGTGCGAAAGTGGCATTTTACACTTACAGGCAAGCTATAAAATGGTCCGAAAGACGCTTTCCACAAACGAGCGAACAAAAGACAAGCTCGAGAAACCGAGCCAAAAAAATGACGCTTCCGTAAGCGCGCCGAAAAGCGTCAAGCATAAACGTGTTCCGCAAAAACTCGCTTATATGCGAAAACAGTCAAAGAACCATAAATCAAAGTTAGTGTCTGGTCCGACGCGCATGCGAAATTTTCTCCACTCTTGTTTGACCAGTTTGCGCGACAACAAAGATTCTTTCTACAAAGAAAATACGCCCAAGCATCAGCAACTTTTTTTAAGCTCGGATGAAACAATCAACAAGGCTAGTTCTGCTGCTATTGACGAACTCTGCCGCGCGGCTGATCAATTAGGCCGTTCCTACGTGTCCCGGGCGTGCATGCTAGCTCATTCAAACAAAAGCCACAGCGTGTCGGTAGTTAATCTACGCACCGTGACTAATTTCTTTGCCTGCTAATGTAGGCAGCAGGTCAGCAAATCTATGCCACCGATTTGTTTGCCTGAAGGTTACCGGCAAACGCAAGATGCGACCCATGTGTTTGGGTATCTTATATTAGTATTAATCGTCCAACTGATTATCTGTGTCATATACATAACCACCACCACTAAGTTTAATGACAAGTCTCACGCCAATTAAGGAAAATACACTATTGATATTTCTGGCCCTTGTACAGCCTTTGCTATTTATTTTTTTTATCCCGTCGCTTCTTTTCGATGAGACAACGTCAATTGACGCGTACACTGTAAATTTTTATTTCATCATCATTTTAGTTTTCTACAACTGCTGCCTCTACACTTTTGGCTACTACAATCCGCGTTTGTGCCGAGTGCTTGTGCCTCTTTTGTATTTGACTTTTTTTGTGTGGGCGATCTTTCAAGCAGCCGATTTCAACAAATACCTGCACCGTTCAATTTGGAGCGTCATCTATTTGTTTATTCTTCTTTTTGAAATTCTTTTGTTTTGGATCTACATGTAAAATAAACGCTTCTTTCTACTTTTCAGTCATGTTTTCGGTCATTTCACAATTGCTCTGCCCTAAAGCCATGGCGTGGCAGATTATTCAAAGCCGGTCTTTGTCGCCGCAGGAATTTTTAGAAAAGAAAAAAGATATTCTAGAAACTTTAAAAAAGGTCACCAACCAGGAAATTTGGAGCGAAGGCGATAGACAGAATTTTGATTTCGACGACTACAGCGTCTACAAATTGCGCTACTACCCGCTCTGCTATTTCATTATGGATGACACAGACGCCTGTATTGTTGGTGCCATCATAGAATCGAAATACTACGGGTTCTTTTGTTTTCATTTCCTCACCGACGACATGAGGCATGTCAACCAAACTACCGTCGGCGCCTTTGACATGCCTGTTCCCATCATGATTTCTGATCCTGTCGTTATCTATTTTTTTACCCGCGATGATCCGATGAATGCGTATTTGAAACAATGTGAAACGAAAACAACGAACCTCATTCCTTACACGGCGTTGAAAGTTGATTTCACATCGCCCATCAGCATTGAAAACACAGTCGAGGCGCTGGCCAAAAATCTGCCAACCCAAACACCGCCAAAAACTGATATTATTTATTTGATGGATACTTTAGCGCCATGGAAACAAGCGACGCGCCGCGCCGTTTACAAAGTGTTGTACAAAGGGAAAACATGTGCCATGAAACTATTTGTTCTTCGCGGCCACTCTGATCATTACCAAGATTCGCAATTTCTGCACGAAGCTAAAATTTACGAAGACGTGCAACTTACAAATCCTGATGCGCAAGAAAACATTTTGCAATTTTTTGGATTTGGCGTCGTTCAAAGTTTCAACGCCGATTTCAATTCAACGTTTTGTTTCAAACAGACTAGCGCAAACACCAAAACGGCCATCTTTTCGTGTTTCATTTTAACTGAATTTGTCGAACAAACTTTTGAATCCATTTTGGAACATGACCCAAGCACCCCTTATTTTCGGCAACTCATGGTAAGCACGATTTCAAGTCTTTATCTCTGTAACATGGCCGGCCTTCAACACAACGACATCAAACTTGACAATATCTTTGTAAACGCCGACTTCAATGTAAAAATTGGCGACTTTGACTTGTCAACTTACAGGCCAACTTTGCTTGGAGCGAATCCTTTTTACCGCTACGGCGTCTGCGAAGCAACAGGCCTTGGATCAACTGAAAATCCATGGACCGATATTTTCAAATTTCTTATGCTCATGGCACTACACTACACGCGTCACTTGTCATCCTCTGAATGGGATCAATTGCTGTTTGTTCAACCAGTCCACAAAAACAAATGCTTTTCCGAACTACAGCGACTGAAATTGAAATCCGGCGATGTAATTGATGCATGGATGAAAAATTATAATCTCATGGTGCTCAATACATCGAGCGAAAAAAAAGGCACATACGCAAGTTTGGAAAATAACAACACCCACCAAAAATTGGTTTCTCAATTAATGGCGCCCATTGAAACTATTTTAGACGTTTTAAAAAATGAACAGATTGTTTATTCCGTTTAGGAGATTTATTTTTTTTACAAATAAAATAATCATTTAATCACTATCAAATTCCCGCACCAGTAAATACAAAGAGCCTTCCCATGAATCAGCAGCTCGTTGGATAATGTGTTTGTTGTAGCCTTCACCGTGTCGCGTGTATGTATACACCAGCCTCGATTCTACGCATTGCGCAATTTGCTGAATTTTGGAACTGGGTTCCATGTACTCTCTTGTGTCCAATGATCTTAAATGTCTCGCTGGTTGGGCTTCGCGTAAAATTTCAAATATGTCGTTTTTGGAACGGCACATGCGACGAACTTCGTTCCGCACAACTTGAAATTCTGCCCATACCCGCTTATTTAATCTATGTATGCCGTGAACTTTCCAATATATTCCTTCATGTAAAACATAAAACGGTAAAAGGAGATGGGTAATTGCTGCAGCCTTACCTACAAATAATCCACTAATAATATCAATGCACGTATTAAAATTGCTTTTTGGTATTTGTTTGTCCCGTAAATCAATCAAGAAAAAATTGTCCTTTTCATTTTCTACATGCTCTTTCAACTCATCATATAGACCTCCGTGCGTTAAACTCATAAACGCAATCAAGTCATCGGAATATCTTTCAGCTTCTTTTAATTTTCTTAACTCGTCATTATTTTCCACTTCTTTTCCGATTTTTGTGTAAAATGTTGGTCTATTAGATTGAGCTGGGTCTTCAGTAGACGAATCGTCGGATTCATCACTGGTACTCTGATTAATGGGTGGAGTCGTACCAATTTGTGAATTGAGCAATGGTACTGAATCGCGACTAGATGGTTGAACAGATGGCGCTGGTGTTAGGTAGATTCTTGATGCATTGTCACGAGACGAACGATTTTCAAGGGCTATAATGCGTGCCCTCAGTCTTTGTATTTCAGCTTTTTGTTTAGGAATTTTAGCACGAGGCCCCTCTGCCTTTTCGTGAACATAGCCGGCTGCTTTTTCATTTCCTACCGAGGAGAAGAGCGGGAATGCATCTTCTTTATCAATATCCCCAAATACAACTTCACAACAAAACGTGGAAGCATTCAGCTTATCTGGGTTTGGACCGGTTGCGACTTTTTCATGGCTTAAAGAAGGCTGATCAAACATATTATGACCTCCCGTGTGCAAGGGAGGAGGGCTCTGACCACTTTCCATTTTTTAATGATTTAAAAAGTTTTTAAATTATACTTGCTTGTAAAAAGGGAAGAGTGTATTGTGGCGTTATTCACAAACACGTTTAATAAATAGTTCCAGGAAACAAGATAGCGCTCCAGCCTTGTGCGCAGATTTGTGGCTGTAACTGTAGTGTTCCACTGTGCGAGCCTTCACAATTTGGCGACGAAAAAAAATAAAGCGTGCGGTAAACTTGACTTAATTTGTAATAGTCTCCTGGAAATAGCTGATCAGGAAACGCGGCTGGGCTCTTATAGCATCGATCAATTTCAACTGTAAAAGTAAATGCCGCTGAACTGAGACTAGTACAGTCTGTAGTTGAATCAGGATTGTAAATCAAAACGGCAGAATTTGTTTGTGGCCTTAAAATCGGTACTGCGCAGCCGGCTTCGCCTTTACGCACAACAACAGGTCCTTCAGCAATAACCTGGGCGTTTGCATTTGCTAATATACTGGAAACAGGTACATCACCAACAATAAGCTGATTCTGGTTAGTGAACGTGTAGGCGTATTTATTGTAGTCTGCGTCCTGCGTGCTTATTCGCCACCCAGTGACAGTTCCTTGCGTTGTGTCCTGTAATTGTACTTGCGACAAGGTTGACAGCGCATCAAGCTGGATGGTTGATTTGATAATCCATGGATCAAATGCCGAGATGGGATCGCCGCCACTTCGGCCTGTCAAATAAAACCCAGACGGTTTTAAAGGGTCTGGGTAATTTTCAGGGACCATTCCTGCAAAACATTGCGGCGCTTTACTGTTGGCATAGCACGTTAGAATGGGCGTGTTTTGAAGAGACGATAATGTGAAATTCTCCGTTTGTGTTTCAAGAATAAAATTTGAAAAATATAATTTTTGGTTGTCGGCAATATACACGCCATTGTCGTTCAGTGTTTTTTTTTCAGGGCAGTTTCCCAAACAGATCGGCATGTTGTTTTTTGTTTTTAAATTGCCGTAAAATTCTGTCAAAAAATCACACGGAAGCGCGCCCAAGACGCTGTGTCCGAACGCCGCCGCCACAAGCCATATGCATACAATCCGCATGATAATTTGCGGCAACTTGTTCTGTTTAATCTATAGAAACCAAACATGGATTTATAAGTACCCTGTATATTTTCCATACGAAAATAGTATGCACAACTTTCACTACAGCTTTACAGCAATTTTTCACCCACATTTATTTATTATGTATTCTTCTACGATTCTGCTTACCTGTGTCTTCTGCATCTCGCTCGCCTCGGCGCAATCTTACCAATACGATACTATTACAAACACTGTAAAATGTCCAGGGGAAGATTTTAATGTACCTTTCAATGTGACGGAATTGAATAAAAATTTCACAAAAGTCAACGAAGCAGAATTAATAACTATTGTGGCAAATACTACACGATGGCCGGAACTTGAAACTACATGCACGACGGGTATTACAAACATGTCGCAATTGTTTAAGAATAAAATTAACACTGTTGATAAAACTTGTAATTTAACGACATGGGATACCTCAAACGTCGTTGATATGAGTGAAATGTTCCTTGGTTCAACATTTTTTAATCAGATCATTGGATACTGGGATACCTCAAACGTAATTACAATGAAATATATGTTTTCACAGTGCGTTAAATTTGACCAAAATATCGGAAACTGGAAGACGGAGAATGTCGAAGATATGTCTTACATGTTTGCATCAGGTTCGAACAATATTGTAGAGTTCAATCAAGATATTGGCAACTGGACAACATCTAATGTTAAAAATATGCAAGGGATGTTCTTAGGTACCCGTGCCTTTAACACGGATATCGGACGATGGAATACAGCGAGTGTCACGGATATGTCAAAAATGTTTCAAGCTGCGGCTGATTTTGACCAAGATATTGGGAATTGGACAACATCTAATGTAGAAGACATGTCATTTATGTTCGCAGTAGCACCTGAATTTCAAGGTCAATCTTACTTTCCTGTATTTAATCAAAGTATTGGACGATGGGATACATCAAAAGTTACAACTATGGAGTCGATGTTTAATGGTGCACTTAAATTTAGTCAAAATATCGATTCATGGAAAACGCAAAATGTTTCAAATATGGATAATATGTTTAATAATGCTCAAGCATTTGATGGCAACTTAACTTCTTGGTGTGTACGACAGATAGCGTCAACGCCCACTAATTTTGCATTAAGATCAAATTTGCAACTTGCGTCACAGCCAGGATGGGGAAGTGACTGTCTTGCCACGACTGCTGCCACCACAGCCGCCCCCAACACCACAGCCGCCCCCAACACCACAGCCGCCCCCAACACCACAGCCGCCCCCGACACCACAGCCGCATCCGCCACCACCGCCGCCTCCGCCACCACAGCCGCCCCCAACACCACAGCCGCCTCCGACACCACAGCCGCCCCCGACACGACATCTACTGTCCCGACGGCCGCTGCTCGCAAATCTCTGCCTGCAGCTCCAAAAGAAGTAAAAATCGGTGTTGGCGTCGCCTGTGGCGTTGCTGGGATCATGATAGCTTCATTGCTCGTATACCATATCTACAAGTAAAAATGCGTTGTAATCTTTTAAGAATAAAAATTTGTATGTAAACAACAAATTGTCGGAGATATAGTATATACGATAGAAGTAAATAAATGTACAACTACGGTCTAGGAGACGACCCCTCCTCTCCTAGCTTGCTAGAACAATCTTTAGAAATGGCCGAACGCATGGATGAATCTCAAAGCGATCCTGTGGTTATCAAACTTGAAGAATACAGGGATAATGTCGAAAGTGTTGCGTATTCGCCTGATGGAAAGTACGTGTGTTCGGGGTCGATGGATAATACTGTGCGATTGTGGAACACTGAAACTGGTTTAGCTGTCCGCACGTTCAACGGCCACACGAATAATGTCAATAGCGTGGCGTTTTCGCCTGATGGCTTGTACGTGTGTTCGGGGTCGATGGATAATACTGTGCGCTTGTGGAACACTGAAACTGGTGAAACCCTCCGCACATTGAAGGGTCACAGATGGTGGGTTAAAAGCGTGTCGTTTTCGCCTGATGGCTTGTACGTGTGTTCGGGGTCGTGGGATACTACCGTGCGATTGTGGAATGTTGAAACTGGTGTCAACATCCACACGTTTATTGGCCACACGGAGGGTGTCAGGAGTGTGTTGTTTTCCCCTGATGGCAAGTACATCTGTTCAGGGTCGGATGATAGAACCATGCGATTGTGGGAGGTCGCAACTGAAACTGTCCGCACGTTCAACGACCACAGATCATCTACCTTGGCGTTTTCGCCTGATGGGAAGTACATTGCTTCGGGGTCGGATATAAAAAAAGTGCAATTGTGGATCACAGAAACCGGCGCCCTCGTCCACACGTTCAACGGGCACACGGATCTTGTCGAAGGCGTGGCGTTTTCGCCTGATCAAAGGTACATCTGTTCGGGGTCGCGTGATAGTACCGTACGATTGTGGGACACTGCAACTGGCGAAACCAAACGCACGTTCGGCTGCCACACGTCTGGTGTCGAAACCGTGGCGTTTTCACCTGATGGAAAGTACATTTGCGCAGGAGGAAATAAAGGCATACAAATACTTGAGAGTGGATTAACCATGATCTACCCCCCCCCTCCTATCTTACTAGAACAGCCTTTACAAATGGCCGAAAGCATGAACGGAATAGAAGGCGAATCTGTATGTTCTTATTGTTACTATTGCGACAAAAAGGGCGAACACGTGCCAGCTGAATTTGTGTCGATTTCGTGCGGGCATTTCTGTTTTTGTGAAAAGCATAAAACAGAAACAAAAAAAGAAAAGCTTCCTTGTCCTATCTGCCAAAAAGAGATTATTGGTTTCGAGCGTATTCATATTTTTGACGGGGGTGTAGACGCTGATACTCCGTGTGGACAGTGTACATGGGCAGGAGATGGTACATCAGAACCTACAATTGCAAATCCGTATCCAAATACAATAGACCATACGCAGCGTTGCAATCTTGATGCGGTTTATGTTCATACACGGCGACCTAATGGAAATTGGTGTGGAGGACTTATTTTTTGCGCAAAACATGCCAGACTATTATCGACTAAAAATAGTGAATCCGATCTACATGTTTATAATCTGTGCATGTTTTGCGGAAGCGACCCCGACCCTCAAGACCCTACACAAAAATTGTCATTATATAATCAAACGTTGTTTCGTATATTTCATTACGTGCCTGAACAGGTAGACCGTATCCCGCAGGCAACATACCTACAGCAAAGAGTCTATCAGAATCGTTTGAAAACTACAGAAACATATGAAAATGAATATAAGATTATATCAAAATATTTTCACCACACTGGAGGGCCCGAGGATAATATTGGAATTGGCGATTTTGAGCAAGAACCTATTACCATTTTAAGTTTTCTTATTTATAATGGCGGCAGATCAGCTGAATTTCGAAATTATCTCGACTCTTATTATTCACGCAATGGTGCAGGCGCATTAAAAACCCTATTAGAATCGTTTCAACCACTTCAAAATCAAGAAGAAAATGTAGAAACAATTTATAGTGAGGAGGCATATCAAGCAAATGCCCTTTTACGAATAACAAGGGCCGATTTTGTAAAAAATAGACCGCTTCATTTAGCAGTGATGGCTAAAAACACATACATGGTAAAAACTCTAATGGAATTTATGGAAATCGCCGAAGTTGACTTTAATAGTTTAAAAAATGGAAATGGACAAACTCCTTTGCATTTAGCATCATTACTTGACGATTCAAAAAAAGGACATGAAATATTAAATTTATTGCTCCGGAAAAGTCCAAATTATGTACTTGATGTAAATGCAAAAGACCTGATCAGCGGAAAGACTGCTTTACATTATACTATTTTACATTTTAATTTGTCGAACAGCAACAACGATTGTACAAAGCTGTTATATTTGTTACAAAATGGGGCCGACATTAACGCAGCAGACGACAGGGACACTACCTGTTTAGATCTTGCATGTATATCTGCATGTTATGACAGTGAAACAAAGATTTTTGACGTTATTCCGTATTTGCTTCTTGCAAAAGCCGATATCAACAGACTGCATTATGGACAGACCAATTTAAATAGACTAATAGAAGAAGGGGACTACGACGAAGATGAGGATACTGGATTAGTACTTCCGCAAGGAGTAAATACAAAATCAATGGAACTCAAGATCAAAAAAATGTTAGATTGGGGTGCGGATCCAAATATATGCAATCCTGATCAAGATTGGCCAACCTGTCTGCAAACAGCCGTAGTGATAAATATGCCTTTGACAATCATTAAACTTTTGCTTGAATATTCTGCAGACGTTAATTATATTGAAGAGGGGGAATTTGGAAAAACAGCCTTGACTGCATATGTGGCCGTTTTTATGGCCGATGAACATTTCAATCCTGAAGTTATGACACTATTAATTAATGCGGGTGCTGATGTAAACATTCCTGAAAAGAACCCTCCTTTATATATAGCGATGAATCAAAAATACGACGGGGATCAAGAACTTGCACAGAATTCCACATATTCTAATGCTGCTATCTTACAAACAAAACAGATATTACTTGACAGTGGAGCAAATCATATTTGTAAGGCAGAATCGGAACCATTTCACTATTTGTTTCTCGTTAACTCTGTTGCCGATTTGGAATTGTTTATGAAACCAAAATATAGAATGGATATAAATGTACTCAACAAGGATGAACAAACGCCGATGTTAAAATATATAATTGACGGGGGAAAAGATGTTTTTCTTATCAAAGCTTTTATAAACAAGGGAACAAATGTATTTTTGCGGGACAAAAATGATAAGTCGTGTATAAGTTATATAAATGATTTAATGCCGGGCCTAGGTTATATTAATCATCTATGCGATGCAGTTATACATAAACATGCAAACGATGCTGATTATTTGGAATTGTGGAGGCAAGCTCTTGAAAACGAATTGGCATCCATGCATCTTATGGGTAAATTTGAAGAAGATGCCACGGAAGAAACCGCAAAAGCGCTCAGTAAAGCGGACAGTGCAGCTGATTACAGAAAAAAACAAAATGCATGGCGTGCGCGTGAAAACGACCAGTCTCAAATTGGACCCAACAAAAAAAGATAACATGAAACGATTTTCGTCAAAAGTTTGAGCAAGTATGGACGTTGGTATACACGCAACAAAACAATTAACATAAAAATAAAAAATAAAAGATGGAACATTATCAGCCGTCACAGTACGAAAAAATAAAATTAGAGTTTGGAGAAGTAGCGTATAATTACCGATTGCCAGAGAAAAGTAACGGTCAAACTATTGTTTTTGTTCATGGGATAACTGGCGGAATGTTTCAATGGGAAGAAACGGCACTCTATTTTTATGAAAAACAGTATGCGGTGCTTACCTATGATTTATTTGACTTGGGCGAAAGCGTGTGTTATTCAGATATTGAAGCTCACCATGTTATGCGTATTTACATTTCAACAATCAACGAACTTCTTTTTAAATTAAATATTACAGCTCCGATAAATTTGGTGGGGGTAAGTATGGGAGGCGGCATAGCCATGGCTTATGCTGCTGACTTTCCTGAAAAAGTGAATAAACTTTGCGTTTGCGCGCCTGCTGGTTTGCCGGGCACAACGCCGTCAGCAGCAAAAATTTTAGACTATGTGCCTGGCGTTCTTTTTAAATTTGCACTTCGTCTCTTTTCGAGTAAAGCAAAAGAAGCATACGGCGATTTAGCAGAATCCAAAGAAAACAGTAGTCATTTACAAAAAATACAGGAGTACGGAACATACATGTACACAACACATGGCAAAACATATGCCAGTGGCCTGCTAAACACACTGCGTCATTTCCCACTAAATTCGTTGATGTCTAAATTTCAAAAAGTTGGAAAATCTTCAACTCGTGTGCTTATTTGTTGGGGTACCAAAGACCGCGTTGTCAATTCCAACTTGTTTTTAAAAGCTTGCGAACTCATCCCAAATGCAGAAACATGCCTCTTAAAAGGCGGTGGTCACACTGACCTTTTTGCATTGTACAAAAAAGAATTTCGAGAAGCGCTTCAAAATTTTCTGTTTTTAAAAAAACCTGCGGCGCCCAATGTTGCAAACTATTTTTTTTGAAGCTATTTGAATTTTGCAGACAATGTGATTAAATGGCATGCAAAGCGCCTTTTAGGTGTCATTTTGCATCGTCTGTATATACGCAACGCCGCCAAAGTCCAATAAACGACCCCGACATGTCGCGATATATAAGCACTCCCTCACCGCCTGCATGCGTACACATTTGCCCGGCTGCACCGCGAAAACAACCAAGCCCTATGCGCAACTCTAAGAAATTCGCGTCAATCGCAAGGATGTTATTTCCGTCAAACAATTCAAACAATGATTTTATTCCATCAACACTAGAAACTATTAGCGAGTAGGGAACGGACGAGTTTAAAAAAATAAAATCAAACATCTAACCAAATTTTATACGATTTGTAATTTTACAAGTTCAGCTATCCCTGATTTTCGGCCGTCTGGTTTGTAGAGATTTTGAAGCTGCCAGGTAGCTGGTAGTCGTTGGCCGTTTAAAAGATTGTACAAATAGATTCCAACGGCAGGGCCAGGAATATGGGGTTCTTTGTTGCGGGTTTTACTGCATGTTTTGTTTTTTATTCGATGCGGTCCAGCACAACGATCGCATCCCTCCATGCCAATTTGTGGATTTTTCACATACACTGAAAAGGTATTTGATTCGTATTTGATAATCTCGTAGCGATTATAATCACTGCCAATCAGCGTAGGATGAATTTTCTGCCATGTTTTCAAGCGCGGCATAATTGTTGAATACTAACCCCAAAAAATACAGTACGTATAAAAGCAGACCATCCCGTTTTCTCAAATACTCAAAACACCGACCATGGCTATTATAGACAAAGACACTGCCATCAAGAATCTTTTTTGGTGGAATGCGCTTTGCGCCCTATTTCACGGCACACAAGTTGTTGCTGCAATTATTTACACCGTCGTGTCTGACAATGCAAAAGATTTTCGCGTTCCCATTATAACGCACTATGCTATTTGGAATACAACAACTGGCCCTGAAGATGCAACGCAGACTCTGGGCCTTTTTCCATTAGCCGCAGTCACTTGCGCTGTTCCGTTTTTGTCGTTCATAGCCCATTTGAATATGGCAACATGGCTAAAAAAAAAATACGAAACCGATATTATGAATTTCACAAATTCCATGCGGTGGATTGAATATGCGTTCAGCAGCACACTGATGTTTTTTCTTATTTGCTTGCTGTTTTCCATCTACGATTTAAGCACGCTTTTGGCTCTTGCTACAATGAACATGTCTGTCATGTTTTTTGGCCATTTGATGGAACAAAGCAACAAAGATTTTCGGCCATCGACAGATCGTATTGACTGGAAGTCTTGGCAGTTTGGATTTTTTGTCGGCCTTGTGCAGTGGGGACTTTTGTACAGCACGCTCTCCACAACAGACGAGGAAATGCCGGCTATTATTTGGGCTGTTTTATTTTCATATTTTATTTTGTTTATGCTGTTTGCCCTTAATATGTTTGTGCTGTACAGAAAATGGGCCGCCGGAAAAAACGATAAATTAAGTGCATATTTATTAAGCGAAAAATATTACATGATTTTATCGTTCACCAGTAAATCTATTCTTCTTTGGCTAATTTTAGCAGGCGTCAATCAACCAAACTCGTATACGCTTGGATCTTAAATACATAAAAATAAAAAAATCCAACTTTAAAAAAACTTGTATGAGGCTGAAGGGCGGTTGAGCGAAGAGGAGTGGCATTTTACAGTTGAGTGAAGGACTGATTTTGAGAATGCCGTTCCCTTGTGACCGCGAATCTGACGTTGAGAGCGATATTGACATGTCTGACATGTCCGAGTTGACGCAAAAAAAAAAACCTGCGAAAAATAAATCCGCCGTTGAGAAAGAAGAAGCAGGAACTCAAAAGGCCGTTGAAAAAGTTGCAAAACCTGTAGTGACATTTCAAAAAATCGATGCAGCTGAATACAGCCAGCATGAAGAGACGATCAAATCTTTTTTGAAGGAAAGTAAAGATCGCGACATCCATTTCAAGTTTCCCAAAACAGGAACAATGAAAGCGCAGCGTCATCCGACGGCGAGTGATATTACAGTATTTACACTGCCAGGAAAAAGCTTTGACGGCGTTGATTTTGAGTATCCTAGTGCGGAATTTCCCAAAGGGTTTGTGAATTTTACGGACAATGATGGAAATCGTTTGAAGTGTGTTCCCTACTGGGATGGAAAACGCGTCATTTACATTTTAAATGAAAAGGCGGAAGTGCGCCTCTGCGCGCATCTTTTTGCAGGCAGCACAAAAGGTGGGAAAGTTCGATGGGACCGTGGTGTGATGCCGCTGAATTTAATTCCTGGAAAATTTAGCGAATTTGCAGTAAGCGATAAAGTGTTATTGCACAAATTAAAGGCGCAATATCCTGACATGCTTCGATCGTACAACTCAACATTTACGAGTCCTGCTCCATTGTTGCCGGCGGTAACATCGTCGCCGATGAAAGTTCTTAAACTGTCGACGCCAAAACAAAACGAGGAAGAAAAACAACAGAAGCGCAAACTTGATGCAGAGACCGAGGAAGAGAAGCCCGTAAAGAAGGCAAAGCGAAAATTATTTTCATCTGATGATAATCCCGTTCAGTCTTCACCGCTTTCTGAAAAAAAGGCAACCATTTCGAAAAACGTGACTGGATTTCGGTTTACAATTGATGGCGCTGCCAAAATGGTGTACACCTCTGATGTGAAGGATTCATTTTTCATTGAAGAAATGCACGGCGATAAACCCGGCAAACTGCTTTTTGGGAAAAAAAAGGCAATGGACTAGTTTTTGTTTCTTTTTTTGAAATACATCAACTCGTTCATTTTTGTTTTCTACTCGAGTCAATCTACATATGCATATTTACGGAAAATAAAAAGTAAACAGTAATAATTTATTTTAAATATGGACCAATATCTTGTTCGCACGTTAGAAATGCATAGTGGTCCTGTAAACAGTGTGGCAATTTCTCCTGATGGCAAGCAAGTGTGTTCGGGGTCAAATGATAACACCGTGCTATTGTGGGATATTGAAACTGGCACAACCGTCGACATGAACGATGAACATTCGGCTCCGGTCACGAGTGTGGCATTTTCCCGTGATGGCACTAGCATTTATTCGGCGTCGAAGGATAAAAATATATTAAAGCTTGACAGAACTAATAATTATATAAATTCGTGTGCCATTTCATCTTTTCCCATCACAGCTATGTCGATTTCTCCAAACGAAGACAAAATTTGTTATGTTAACATCTTTGGGAACTTAAATTTGTTCAACCGACAAACAGGAAAAACTGTTAATGATGATTTTATTGACGAAGAGGATACAGAAAATATTTTTAATTATCATTTTTCCCAGGTCGCGTTTTCCCCAGATGGTGTGCACGTGTGTGGGGGGGTTCATAATGGTGGGAGAATGTGGAATGTTGAAACTGGCGAAACGGTCCGCACGTTTATTAATCCCAGGTTTGTTCATGTC
>Ga0209632_10002897_pt1 | contig 16263 bp, 13 predicted proteins | sample COG_10_FD_184754 | JGI IMG/M metagenome (GOLD analysis project Ga0209632, IMG submission 184754) | Pelagic Microbial community sample from North Sea - COGITO 998_met_10 (SPAdes) (version 2) | ecosystem: Environmental > Aquatic > Marine > Neritic zone/Coastal water | place: Helgoland, sampling... | reverse complement strand
GGGACAGGCCGCAAGGATTATCACAAATAGTTCTCTTGCAAAATTAGCCCTTCATGCGGAGTTATAATAATATGACATATGTAATAAATACCTTCGAAGGTAGCGCAGTGAGTATTCAAAAAGATGATAACACATCTATCCCACTAGACCCAGCAAACCGCCACTATCAGGATGTCCTAGACGCCATCATCCTTGAAGGCGCAGACTGCTTCACTGGTGACATACCTACAGACCTACAAGCAGCGGCTGATGCTAAACAGTTCGCTCAACAACTGTCAGACTACAAGACAGCCACAGACCGACTAGCACAGTATGTAGTCTCAGTAGGCCGTACTGAAGTAACCGAAAGCCAAGCCACAGGTGAACAGGTGTGGGACGAAAACACAATGGCAATGGTCGATGTTATGACAGATGTTATAACGGTCACTGAAGTCGAGGCTGTTGAGGCTACGGTCACACGGTGGGTTTATCCTGATGATCCCATGAGCGAAGAAGAGCCTACAGAGGAGACTATAGAAAACCCTCTTATCACAACAGATGTAGCAGAACGCACAGCGGCACAGGCTGTAGTCGATGCTACTCCACAACCAGTTAAAGACGCGGCGTGATTAATAAGATATTAAGTGGTTTTAGTTGAAAAGAAAAATAAGTGGATAGTTATAGACGATAATAACACTATTCTTATTATAACAAGAGATAAATCTGTGGCTTTGAAGTTTTTACAGAGTGTGAAATAAGGAAATAACACTTGCAATCACACCTTATAAAGTGTTATAATGCAAGTACAAGACACAGAGTTACGAGGTATAAGTGTCCAAGAATGACTTTTACTTACGCCGCTTTCGTGAGACTGATGCAGAAAGATGCGTAGACATTTTATACTGGCTACATCAAAACAGTAGATATAAACCCTTCACCTTCAACCGCACAAAAGTGGCAGATTATTTTAAAGCAAGTTTAAAAGATAAAAGCCACATATACTGCAACCTAGTAATACACAAAGACACTAAAGAAATCATTGGTTACTTACACGGGTTTATAGATACTCCGTATTTTTCCGATAGCCTACAGGCAGGGGATTTCACACTAATACTAATGCCTGAGTACCGCCGATGCGCTCCTAAAGCTTTACCTCAACTAATGGATGCTTTTGAGACATGGGCTAAAAATAAAGGCGCACACGAAATAATGATGGGTGCAACCACAGGTAGTGACAGTCCGGCCTACCGTAAGTTTCTTGAAAAACGAGGGTATTGCCCAACTGGATATGCGGCTACCAAGGAGATATAACAATGTGCTTTAATAAAACTACACAAGTCACTAACACTGGGCTTGGAGATGATCAGTACAACCAGATACAAGCAAACCAAACAGGTCTAGCTACTCAGGCCCAAGAAGGTTTTGGTGCGGTTGGTACAGGTATTAATAATTTATCTTCTGATATAGGCACGGTAAATACTGGTCTAACAGGACTGACCAATACAGCAAACACTGAGTTTGGTAATATCAACAATGCACTCACTGGCTTGAATACCAGCATGACTACCAATGCTGATGCCGCCGGAGCTAGTAGAGAACAGTACTATAATAACTTGTTGGCACAGATGAATAGCAATACAGGGGGCTTACAGTCCTCTCTGGATACTGGCTTTGATAACACAGGGTCTAGGTTTGATACTCTGGATAGCAGTGTTGGAAATGTGCAGAGTGGTATGGATTCTGGATTTGCTGAACAGGGCGAAAGGTTCGACACGGTAGACACTAACGTAGGTAATGTACAGAGCGCAGTCGATGCTGGATTTCTAGCTAACACTGCTAATGTAGATGCTGGTTTTGCCGCAACTAATACAGATTTAGGAAACCTAGGTAGTCAGCTTAATACTACTGAAGGCAATGTTATCGCAGGGCAGGGTACTCTTCAGGACACTGTTGATGCTATGTCTAGTAATGCAGACACTTATGCGGCAACTTCTTTGGAAAATCAGGGTGCGCTACAGTCTACTCAAGATACTTTTAAGTCTACCTTTGATGATTTTTCTGACAGGTACACTCAGGACGAAACGTTGGCCCAAAAATCACGGTCTGATTTAGCTTTGGCACAAACTGGCGAGGCAGAGAGAACACGGGCAGACCTTGCTAACTTTGTTTCAGGAACAAATCAAGGCTTTGCAGATGTTCAGGCCGGACAAGTTGCTAACCAGAATGAAACTATAAATGAGCTAGGTAATATGGCTAAAGGTGCATCAGCCGCACAAAACGAAACAATGCAACAATTCCAAAACATAGATGCAGGGCAAGTTGTTCAGCTAAGAAATACTGCCCAAGTAGCCGCTGGTTTAGAAGGCCTAGACGAGGGTATGCGTAATGACTTTAACCAGTTAGGTAGCGCATATGATGATAATGGAGATTTGATTAGAAGCAGTATAGACCAACAAGGCAATACTATTACTCGCTCAATTAACGAGCAAGGTATGATGATGCTAAATTCGTTTGATGTAACAGGACAGAAGTTAGGTCAGAGCGTAATTGATGTAGGTGCTAGAGTTAATCAACTAGCTCAGTACTCTCAAGCAACTATGGGTAACCTAAGTCCAGCCAATTCAGGCGCTACCGCTAATACTGGCAGTGGTTTATATACTCAAACAGGATAAAATATGCACCCAACAACTGTATCCCAAGACTGTATAGCACTTGTAAAAATGTTTGAAGGTCTGCACAAAATTAAAGATGATGGCTTAGTACATAGTTATCGATGCCCTGCCGGAAAATGGACGCTGGGGTATGGGGCAACTAAGGGTATTCGCTCTGGTATGCGGTGTACTAAAGAAGAAGCCGAAGCGAGGCTACTAGAAGACTTAAATGAACACGGCAAAATTGTTAAGCAACTTGTTAATGTTCCCCTTTCTCAGGGACAGTATGATAGTCTTACTTCGTTCGTATTCAACTTAGGCGGGGGGGCGTTTAAATCATCAACCCTTCTCAAACGTCTAAACTTAGGACACTACGATGATTGCCCAGAGCAAATTATGCGCTGGAATAAAGCCAGAATAGACGGCAAACTTCAGCCTCTACGTGGACTTACTCGCCGCCGTGCGGCAGAAGCGGCTATCTTCAGTAAGGACGCACAGCTTCCTTCGGATGAGGGTGGGCCTGAAATGCCACAGAAGGTTGCGGCAGAAGCACCTAAGTCATTACTTAAGTCTAAGACTATGGCTGGTGCTGGTGTTGCTGGTATGGCTACAGGCTTGAATGAGATAGCGGGTCAAATACAGGGTCTAGTATCCTATGCCCCAATGCTAAAAACAATATTTCTTATTTGCGCTGTAGGTGGCATAGCCCTAGCCGCTTATGCCCGATTTAAGGATAACAAAGAGGGTATCCACTAGTGTTCCTTTTTGGGAAAATTAAAACCTACATTATAGCTACTTTAGCAATAGCTTTGCCCATTCTATACGTAATGGGCAGAGTACGTGGCTCTGCAAATGCAAAGAATGAAGTTCTCAAAGATGATTTACAGGCAGAGCAAAAAACTACCGACTTTTATAAGGCAATGGCAGAACATGAAGATGATAGCATCACTAGCCGCGATAGTCTTACTGACAGGTTGCGCGGGAACGGTTTATAGAACAAGCCTAGAAGTATACTGCCCACCAATGGCGGATTACTCTGAGGAATATAACAACAAACTGGCAGATGAGCTAACAGCCCTTCCGCAAGACAGTGTTGCCATTGATAAAGCCGTTGCTGATTATATAAACTTACGGGATCGTATTAGAGCCTGTGAAGAAAAAAAGGATAATCTCTAATGAGTTGGTGGTCAGATAATATCGGGGGCGGTAATAGCTTTGGCGAAAGTGTTGCAAATGTCTTTACGGCTGATGATGGTAAAGAATACCAAGGTGGTAGTCTTGTAGATACTGGTAATAATACTGTCATTGATGGCGGTTTTATGGACAGCAATGCTACAAATCAATCTAATAAGAACGTTGGAGATACTTCATCTGGTCACGGAGACAGTAAAAACCTTGGAGAAGTTGTAAGCGGAGTTAGTAATTCTATATTTGGATTACCGGATTCACTTAAAACAGGCGATAATAAGGTTAAAGGAACATATAAATCCTTGTCTACAGGACAGGTGATAGGCGGAGTACTTACCGGGGGAGCTAGTCTTCTACCTAGTTTGTTATCCGGCATCACTAGCTGGGCAAATGGTATTGATCCAGAAGTAGACACTCCACAAGTAGTAGATGGAAGACAGGTATACAAAAAAGCTGGCGAAAATGGGATGCAATATTCCTACAACTTCCTTAATATGCCGTATGAAGTAAGTATCATAGATGGCAAGGTTGTAGATACACTAGCACAGCCTGTTGATAAACAGGGCAGACGATATAGTGACCCTAACTATGATAAAAATAATCTTTCTGAACAGACTGCCTATCAGTATAACGCTAGTCAAAATGTGGGTGGCGGAGATGATGATGGTGGTAATGCTGAATTGCAGAGTTACGCAGATGCTAATGCTGGCATAGGAGACACAGGTGAAGGTGGTGAAAGCTCTAGTGAAGATGAGTACTACCAAAAAGTGTTGGATATGGCTAAGGCGGCTGGATTTGAAGATGTAAAAGGCACACAAAAAGAAATCATAGCCAATGCCATGAAGTATCTGGAAGACAGAAACTTAAAGGTTGAGGATGTAACCCCTACGCTAGACGTAAATACTGAAGGAACTACTGTAGGTGAGTTTGAAGGCTTAGATGATCTTGAACAAACAGAAGTAGTAGGCACTGGTGACGCAGAGGTAGTAGGGGCAGTAAATACAGCGGATACTACAACTTACGATGTTACTGAAAATGTTATAACTAGTGACATGGAAGCTAATGCCGCTACTGGTACAATAGACAGTGACAATCTTGTAGACGCCGATAGCATAGCGATTGACGTAGAGGCCGAAGCTAAAGGCGAAGGCGTCATGGGTAATTCCCTAGACAACTTTGCTTCCCAGAACATATCAACCATTATTAATACTTCTACAGTAGAAGGTAAGATGCTGGCTGAGAAGCTAGGTGAGGGAAACTACACAGATCATAAAGCTACCCTAATGGGTCAGATAGAGATTATTTCTGGTGAGTTTAAGGACAGTAACGGCAATGCACGAATACCAACTTGGGCGCAAGCTAATCTAAGAAATATACAACAGACCGTAGCATTTGGTGGTATGACGGGTTCAGCGGCTACAGAAGCCTACGCCAATGCTATAATGGAAGCTACAATAGGTGTAGCAGACAAAGAAGCGGCATTCTTCCAGACCATTACGATAGCCAACTTGGATAACAAGCAAGCCGCTATTATTAACAAAGCTAAAGTACTCGCTCAGTTTGAGATGGGTAACCTAGATGCCCGTGAGACAGCGGCTGTTTCCAACGCTAAAGCCTTCCTAGAGATGGACTTAAGTAATCTAACAAACGAGCAACAGGCAGAAGTCCTTAATAAACAATTTATGGTAGATGCCCTGTTTAAGAATACCGAAGCATCAAACGCTCAGGCATTGTTCACAGCGGAACAGACTAACGATATGGCTAAGTTCTACGATGAGCTTAATGCCTCTATTCAGCGACATAATGCTACTGAAATAAACGCACTTAAAAAGTTTAATGCTGGTGAGATAAACGATAATTCTGAGTTTCTGGCAGACATGAAAAACTCCAGACAACAGTACACAGCTAATATGCAATATAATATTGACGTAGCTAATGCTGGATGGAGACAAGAAGTAGCCACTACAAATAATCAGAATAGTTTTGATGCCGCTAGTACTGACATTAAGAATGCACTAGACCTTACACAAGAGGCCCAGAACGCACTATGGGATGATGCAGACAGTCTATTAGATTACATATGGAAGTCTGCCGATAATGATCAACAGCGAGAACTATTGCTACTAACTGCACAGCTTCAAGCACAGTCAGGTCAACAAGATAGTGGAAGTAGTGCGTGGAAATCAATCCTTTCAATAGGTGGCGCAATTTTAGGTGCTGGTTCAAAGCCTTGGTGGATGGGCGCTTAATAGTAGAAAGAGTAAGATATGCAATTTCAAGATGCAGTAAAGTTATCCATTGAAAAGTTTCTTGATGGTAAGATGCCCAACAAATTGGCTGAGTTAGCTGATGATGGGGTATTGTACCACACTCCAGACTATTTTGATGCGCTAGAAGAAGAGCTTCTTGGTGAGCCGACTAAAAAGGATAAGGAGAAAAAAGATGCGAAATAGTTCTCCTATTCCCGGTGCTAATCTTCTTTCAGATACTAGAAATTACGCATGGCACAGGCCACCTGATATTGTAGATTATGATGAGGCAGTATCCTATTTAATCAGCAAAGTAGACGATCCATTTCAGTCTCAAATGGTAATGGCTATGCTGGATATTGATGCACAGATATCAACCATTGTTTCTACGCTACTCCTACAGGCTGTATCTACAGGTAAAATGCCTATTGATCTTGCTCTACTGACGGCAGGGCCACTAGCCAGATACATTGAGATTACCGCTAAAGACTTAGGTAAATCCTATGACATGGGTATTAGAAATAAAGATGAGATAATCATAACCCCTACACTGCTAAAACAAGCCCTAGGGATCATCGAACAAGAAGAAGATGAGGGTGAAGTCGAAGAAGAACAGGTTGAAGCACCAGAGGCTCCCACAGGCGGTCTGATGGGCATCCCTGATGAAATGATTGCACCCGTAGATGAACAGATGGAAATGCTAGGCGGTTCTGACATAGAAGAAGAGGAGCCTGAAGATGAGCTTTAAGTCTCAAGTTGGTAAAGTAAATGCGGGACTAGCGGCTGGGTCTTTTAAAAAGGCTGATCCAGACCCTTATGGTTTACAGGGATTTGCAGAACAGGTTACCTTTGGCATTCGTGCTGAGGCAGATGCACGGCGAAAAGAAGACTTTTTAAAGAAGCAAGAAGAGTCGGCTATACGCAAAGAACGCGCTAAATTACAACAGGCTAAAGAAGCCGCTGACCTACAGATGGGTCGATATATTAATCGTGCCTTATACCAAGTTTCTAGTGGATTTCCCGGTTCTCCTAAAGTTTCACTTTCTACGTTAAAACCTAGAATACTGACCGCTGTTAAAGACATGGGTATTACTACCTATAAGGGTGTGCTTGATCTTCTTGAAGGGAATGATGATTTTAAAATACAACTTAATAGTTTGTGGGACACACCAACTGAGGGAGGCAATCCCCCTATAGTTGAAACAGGTAGTAGTACTGATAGTAGTGTCTCAGTGGGCGATACGAGTGTGAGTACTGGTGGTAGTAGTGTCTCTAGTACTAGTAAGCCTACGTCAGGTAGTACTGATCTTACTGAGGCGGCTGATAAAGTTATTAAAGAGAGCGATAATTTATTTCCAAATACTGCCAAAGCATTCAATGTAAATACCCTTTCTATAGACACATGGGAAACAGAGCTAGATAAACTAAAGTCAGCCTATGAGCTAACGCCTAATAAGTTTCCTAATTATGATGAAGATGTTGCTAACATCCAAGAATATGCCAATAACAAAGGTTGGGTAATGTATGGTGATATGTCTCTGTCCGACATACGCAACATGACCGCACCCGAATTGAGGGCAAAGCTTCGTCAGACAGATAAAGGAATAGGGGCAAAGCTAACTCCCGAAAAAAGAGCAACACTTGAAGAGTTTGCAATAGCCAAAGAAGAAATAGAAAAAGACGATCTCTACTGGAACAAACCACAAGAGCTATTTGAAAGATTAGCTGATCCACAAAAGAAGTTGGTGCTACTTACGATGTTAAAAACGGAAGAGGCACTTAATCCTAGGTCTCAACAAGTTAAAAACATCAAAAACGCTATTACAATATTTGATGCGGTACAAAGTGATCAGCCTCTAAGTGATGAAATCCTAGAAAAAATGGTTGGGGCTTCTGCAAATACTATAAAAGGTCTAAAAACAATCTACTACGATGATGCTAATGCAGACCAAAAGCTTATGATTTCAAAGCTAGAAAGCTTGGCAAAAGAGAATGATGCCAGCAAAATGAAGCCTAAAGAAACAGCCTATACAAGCTGGGCTGATAGAATAGGTCTAAAGGATTTATTAAATGGTACAAATGCAAACCGTGAAAATGCAGAAATACTGATAGCTGAATGGGAAAGAAAGTGGGAGGCCACTACAAAACAAAGTAAGGAGTTTTGGCAGAAACTAGATAATTTATCTAAAATGTCGCTAGAAGAAGTAGACATACTTCTGGACACAGGGTTGATTAGTCAAGCCGAAGACCCTGATGCATTCTTGGTGTTGGATACTCTTAAAAAGAAATTAGAGGCTAACCAAGGTATTGAGAAATTAAATGAATTAGACGGTCTTGATACTACAAATAAACTATCTAATTATTTGATTCTAAACGCAGAAGATATGAAAACAAATCCTAAGCTTCAAAAACTATGGCAAGATTTGTTTACTGAGGTTCGATCTCAAGAAATGGCGGCAACAGCGGCTGAAGACATTGATCCTGACGAGACTGCTAGAAGGGCATACCTATTAGAAAATCGTCTAGACCTTAAAACAATGACCTTTGATGAAATAAATACAATGGAAAGAAAGCTTAAAGAAGGCACTACAGTTGTAGATGATAGTGATCCTATAATAGAAGGCAGTGACTTGTTTAGACTTGCAGATGGTCAGTACGTAAGGCGTACAAAGTCCGGTAAACTACGCAATACCTTTACAAACGCTATTGTAGAAGTTCCGGCAAATACACCTACCCAGCCTGTGTCTGTTGAAATACAAAACCAGATTGATAAACAATTTACCAGACTTCGAGATGATCTACTCACGCCTATGAGCGACACTCAGAATAAGTCTTTGGCAACTATACGATCTGCTAAACGTCTTTCAGACATGGCTAATGCTAATCCAGAGGTACTGAATATAGTTGGCGATCTAACATCAATTCTTGGCAGATTAAAAATTACTACAGATGTTTTTAACAGCTATCTTGATAGAGGGCTATCCACAGATCAATTTGCTAAAGAGGTTACGGGTGGTATTGACTCTGAAAAACTTGTAGGCTCCGCTAGAGCTAAGGCACTCTTTGATGCTGAAATACTCAAGTACGCTTACTTGTACGCCTCTATAAACCTAGAACAATCGGGCAGAGGTTTATCAGATACCGACTTTAAACAGGCTCTACGACAGGTAAATGCTGGTACAGGGGGTCTCGAAGCATTTGATCTTAATATACGTAAGCTAACTAAGGAAACTTATGGTAAAGTGAGGCGCGGTATTGAGACTGCCTTTGGTTCTACTGAAACAGGTAAAGGAGCAAATACAGAAATCCTTCGCCTAGAAACCCTAATTGGTAAATTAAGTGGCTTCCCTAGAGATATGGATGAGTTTGTTAAGTTCAATCGACTACAAGAAGAAACTTCGTGGCTAAATGCAGAAACTTCTTCTACTATTGAACCTCCGTCACAAACAGGAAACTTTCTTGGGGATGGATTAACCTTAGAGGGTATAGACCCTAATGTTATAAGCATAGCACTTGGAAATCTTAACTTTCTAAAAGGAAGGCTAAAAGAAAACGGCGAACCAATGTTTGATTTAGAGGCCGCAATGATGGCCGCGGCAAAACAGAACAATGTGAGTTTAGCACAGATGAAGCTTATAGCTGAGGGTAGTAATTAATATGGAAGAGTTAACCCAAGAAGAGATATTAGCCCTAGAACTTGCCGCTGGAGAAGCACAAGCAGAACTGGACGCTAAGAAAACTAGGGAGCTTCTACAGAGTGATGAAGTTTATCAGTCTACGGTTAATCGTATACAAAATGATAGTCAGCTATCCAATGCACAAAAAAAGATGCAAATAGAACAGGTCACTTTTGGGAGAACTAAGGAGCTTAAAAAGAAACAAGAACCCCTAACAAAAGACCATGATTACTTCTATGGTGATTTAAAAAGTGACGATGGCACACCTCTTAAACCAGCCGAAAACTTAGGTGTGTTCAACATGATAAAAGCCGGATTGGGTGATTTTAGTCAATTAGTAGGTTTTTCAGAAGACGATAATGAAGCCCAGATAAGACGCGCTGAACTAGCGGCACAGGACGCTGAGTATATTGCGGCGGGTGAAGCTGAAAAAGCCAAGTATCCCACAACAAAAGTACCTTGGTGGGCTACTTCTAATGTAGTGGGTAATTTTGTTAAAAATTATAGTGAACAACCAGCGGCGGGAATACCAGTAGCTCTAGCTAATACGATGCTCAATGAGGAAAATCAAGAAATATCCGTTTACTACGAGGTGGACGAAAATAATGAAGTAAAAATGACCCGTATACCAGCGGTTGATAGCAGTGTGATTGAAAGAGCCATAGACAGTGGTGCTAGAAGGATTGTTACTTCTATTGGTGGGCTTGTAGAGCGCGAAGATGATGTGCTTTATGTTGAAGGAGATGATTTACCAGAAGGTAAAAAAATAGGCGATGTAAAAGAAAAGGGTGGCTTAGAGCTAAATATTACGGAACAGTCCGACCTTGAGAAGCGTATACCAGAGTTGGACATGGGTGGTGGTGAAGGCTTTCTCGCAGATATGATTTCTTTTGGTATCCCTGCTATTGGTGGATATAAAGCATTCAAGACTGTAGCGGGTGCTGGTAAATTAGCGGCCCCAGCGATAAGAGCGTATGCTGGTGGTTCTATTGGTGCGGCTATGGCACAGGCTATTGTAACTACTGAGGGAGATAGTACTCTTCTGGTAAGGCCAGAGACTATAAAATCAGTTTTCCCTAACCTTGAAGAAGAAACCTTAAATGATATATCTATGATTTTAGATAGCTTCATTGTAGATGGCGTCTTTGATGTTGCCTTATATCCTATAGCCAAAACAATAAAGTTTGGTACAAGGAGAGTTAAAGGCCTTAGAGGTGCTGTTGATAGTGAGTGGTTAACTAGAACAGTTAGAGAAGGCACACTATTAAATACATTAGTCTTTCTTGACCCCAAGCTTAAAGAATTAGGTGGTAAGGAATTTATACAAAATGTAAGGCAATTAGCTACAGTACTAAATAATAATGCAGACTTACATCTTACTATTGGTAATACTAAAGGCAAAGTACCTTTAGACACCGTTAATGCTTTATCTAAAGGCGCAGAAGCTTACGTAACTGTTACCAATCAAAAACTAAAAAACGGCATGGGCGATGGCTGGGATGCCTTTGTCAAAAAAGAAGCCACAGAGATGGTACAGCGTATGATTGATATTCAGCGCAGTGTTCCTGAGAACGTTAGCTCTAGGCTTGCTCAAGTTAATATGTTTGATGGTGTGTCAACAACTCTTGCAAAGGCAGGGGATGATATTACTCCAGATGGATTTACTATTAATGATGCCGCTGATGAGTTAGTAGATTTAAGAAAGTCAGACACAGAAACTGCGGCCTTTGAAACAAATGTACTGAATGATCAAGTAGATACTCTTGCGGCACAGACTGACCAAGTGTTTGCAGAAAACCCTGTAATTAAAAAGATGCTAGATGGCGTTGATCCTAAGCAATTACTAGATGAGACCACTGAACTTTCCGCTATAATAAAACTATTTGGAGAAGATGGTGCGGATGCTTATCGAAAGACTTGGAAAGAAGTAGAGAATGCTTATTTAGCAATCCCTAATACTCCACTAGATCAGACACAGCTAAAGATGTTACGAGAGAAGCTCTCTGATGTTGTAACTGAGATTGATCCTCTAAAAGTTGATGGGAAAGATAATCGTAAGGTATCTAGTATTCTAGCAGAGATCAGATCAGTCTTTAAACCTAAAGAAATTGACGTTAATAGTTCTCAATTTGATAGCCCAGAAGCGGCGGAGCGTTTCTTCTCTGATACTATGCCCCGTGAGGGTGGAAATTCAAGGCTACAGACTGCCGATGAGGTTCTTGGAGACCTTGAAGGTACTATTGGGTTTCAAGACCTGTACAGGCTTAAACAGAAGCTAGAACAGATGATAAAAGCAGAACAACCGGGTTCTGGTGTAGCTGAAAAACTTATACAACTTAAGAAGCATATCACTGCTAAGGAAGGTGGTCAGCTAGGATATATGTTGGATATGTCTGACGGAGCAACCGCCGCCGCCGCTATTAACGCCGACAGGACATTCACTGGCGCTATGTCTAAGTGGATGGATTCACCGTTTATGCAAAGATATTCTGATATGCTTAACCAGCGTGTTAATAGGGGTGACAATATTCCTGTTGTTTTGGACAATGGTCTTCCTGTGGGCGAGAGTAATCTAATTACACAGGCTCCTAACCTAGCAAAAGAGGTTGTAAATGACCCAACGGGTAGACTGTTTAAAGACTTAGAGTTAGCAATGGGCGGTGACGTATCCAAGCCTATATTGGATTACTATATATCACAGGCCACAATTAAGATGGCTAAGGCTTTAAAAAACCCTAATAGGGCTAAGGGACGTTTGGATTATGTAGCCATACAGGACTCATTTAATAGCATATCCCAGCAACTTAAGAACAATAACTCGCCTCTATTTGCAGACTTACAAAAGGCTATTAACGACATAGATGCAGTACAGGTAGACTTAGGCTCTAAGACACTAGCCGCTGATGAATTGCTTAAAAAGGCACAACTCAACGAGGCCGCACTAGAGACAAGTATTTTAGATGAGTTTGTATCTGATTATAATAAGGGTGCTAGTCAAAGTAAGCCAGCTATAGTAATAGGAGACCTTCTAACTGGTAAAGATGGCGGGAACGCTATGGAAGCTCTCTTAACTGAAATCAACAGACTACCAGATGGCCCACAGAAAGCTTTGGTCTTAAAGTCAGTTCAGTCCTCTGCAATAAAACAAGTAAACGCTAAGGTATTCGGATCATCTCCTATTGGTTTAAGCGCACCGGATGCAACCACCCTTAATACAAAACTAGGTCGGCTTTCTAAAATTACCCAAGAGGAATTAGATGGCACTCTAGACGCTCTTAGAGTTGTATTCAAAGACGATCCCTTTGTCATAGAGGGCTATGAACAAGCTCTACGTGAATTAGTAAACAAAAATCAATTATCTAAAACAAAGTCTACAGTCGCAGGGGTAGGGTCAGACACCATACCTAATCTAAAAATAGCAGACTCAGTTCAAGGCGGGATACTTTTAGTTGGCGGATATATGAACCCTGTATCAGCCGCTATGCGCCGTGGATCAGCCCAGCAAGTAGAAAATATGACAAATGCCGCTAAAGAGGTAGGCCAAGAAACACTGGGTATGATAGTTTCTAATCCAAGAGAGTTTGCTAGGATAGCAAAGCTATATGCCCAAAGAGCTAGGTATTCTGATATTGAAATTGCCATAAGAGAATTAGTTACCAGCGCAGGGTATGCCGCTAAATTTGATCTTCGTACAGAAGACGAAAATGAACAAACAGAGAGTGTATTTGGTAGCACATTATCTGGAGGGCTGGGTGGACTAGAAACTCTCTACAATGGATTAATTAGCATTAAAGACATTGCTGTTGGTGGTGGATAAACGAAACCCCCTGTTATTGCTAACAGAGGGCTTCAACCAACTAGCAAGGATAACCAAACCTTACCCAATCAATATACTACATTAAGCCCTTCACCGTCAACCGCTGAAGGGTATTTTTTTGTGTAAAATGCTATATTATGCAGAGATATCTACAAGCTCACAGCTATCGCCAGAACACGCCATTGTTTGCATAGATACAGTAGTATCTTCTAGTTCATACTCAGAGAGAAGAGACCAGTTAATCTTCTCAGGCATCAATGCTAAAAGAGTTTTATAACTATGAGTTTCCATAACATCAGTTAAGTTACCTTCCTTATCTTTTTTATAGACAGGGTTGATCTCATCCACCTCAGTATAAGGAGCCTGTTGATAAGTATGATCATCGTATGGAAGAAAACTAACACCACTCATCTCATCAAAGTTCTGATAGACAAATGTACCTACTTCAAACCACTCATCTTCTTTTACATTAACAGTCACACTAGGCTTATGCTCACACCAGTGTCTCTGGTACATCAACCACATCTCAAGCTGTTTAATAGCACTCATATCAGGGGTACACACAGCGCCTTGTGGAGACTTTACTGGAAAGCTAAATACAGTCATTTGATCCGGCCTGAACGCTTCTGGCTCATTGGGAATGCCTTGGTCTATCATAAACTGAGTTAGTGGGTCTTTAGTATCACCACGAACAGTACGAATATAATAGGGGCTGTGACGAGCGTGTATACCAGAGGCGCTATCAACCAGTTGTGATACCGTACCGGAAGGTTTAACGCACGTAATAGCAGTAGACTGAGGGACGCCAAGGCGTTCAGACCACTCAAGGTTAGTGTCAATAGCAACATTTTTAAGATGCTCCAAAGTTTTTTGCAAAGCCGCATTAGCAGTAGTCATTAATGGATTGTCCATTATGCCCGTAAGGGATACTCCTAACAAACGCTCTTCTGCGGTATTAGTCTCCCAAATCTTACGTAGGTAAGGGAACTTTATGTAAGTACTCTGTATAGTACCCAAGATCGTGGCGATACGGACTTTACGGGCTAAATCCTCTACTGTGTCTGTGGCTCTTACAACTACCTCTGTGAGGTTGCAAAATTGTCCACCAGTACCAGTTATAGGCTTACCCGTCTTTTGATCTATTCTATTTCCGCGTAACAGAATTTCTGAACATGGATTTGTCCCAAACTCATAGTTAGTATCACGCCGCCCATTCTTAGCTGCTTGCTTCTTAGCGGATTGTCTGTTGAAGATACCACGCTCTCCAGAGCCACTTTCAACTAGAGCCATCCACTCACGCATGAAGGACATACTGTCAGGCTTTTTAGAGTAGGCTACAGAGTTATTAGCTAAAGCTCTGTGGGGATCACGTTCATACCACGTACCCGACTTAGCATGACGCATCTGATCATCATCTAGATTACTTAATGAAATCATTGCACTGCGTCTAACACCGCCCACGACTACAATCTCTCCTACCTTACACATAAGGTCATGGCATTCGAGTGAGGTCAATTTTCTATCTTGTGCGCCCTTGAAGGTCTTGATAGCGAAGTTAAATAAGTCTACTAAAGGGGCAGGGCCACTAGCCCGTCCACCAAAGGTCTTAAGCCTAGCACCAGCGGGTCTAACCTTGCTTACATCCCATTCAGGAATTTCCCCAGCCCAAAGGAGTGCCAAAACTTGTCTAAAAGCCTTAGCCCATCCCTCTTTACTATCCCTGACAGCTACGACAGTATTGCTCTCAAAGAGCTTAGGCACATCTGGGAGATTGTTGATGCACTCTCTCTCGACACTGAAGCCAACGCCTGTCCCACAGAGCAAGATAAACATAGCCTCATCGAAGGCCTTCGGATCATCTACGGGTAGGTAACTACAGTTGTACATACAGGTATTATCCCGTGCCGCCGCTGGCCCAGCCGTCATTAGAGAACGCATACTAGGCATTACCTCTAATCCCAGAATAGATTGTTCAATACTCTTTATATAACTATCATCTCCAGTAATCGGCATTACAATATTTTTCATGTAGCGAGATACGGTCTCACCCCATGTCTCACGGCGTCCTTCACTCTCAAGCCATCTTGCATAACGAGAGGTTGCTATAAAGGTTTGATAGTCAGTTGGTAGGTAGTTATCCATCACTAGTCTCCACTAAGTCAGTTAAATCAGGGTACTGGTAATTCGGGCCTTTAATTACCTTGCCCTCTGCGTTTTTGATTGGGAGACCATCGTCCCCTAGTTTGGACATATTAGATGCGTGTACTCTTTCTAGAGCCGTATCTAAGTCCCACCCGTATGTGGCGGCATAGCCAAAACAGACATATACTAAGTCTGCCAATTCTTTCAGCATATTTGCTGGTCGATTACCTGTAGCACTCTCATCACAGCATTCGCCGTATTCTTCTGATATTAAGTCCCAGCGTAAATTCTCTAAGTCAGCGTCTTTGGGCCAAGGCTGGTCTAATGGCTGATCCATTATACTAGAAAATTCACGAACCATCTGTAGAGGCGTATACATCATATCCTGAGTAGGAAATTCTGAGTTTGCTTCTGTCATAGCTGACAATAGTTGTTCATCTCTGGAGCAACCAATTTTAGACGGTGAGTTCATTCTTCTAACTCCTCAATTAAACGATCTAAGTACCAGCGGCACTTTTTAAGGTCTTCAAGCCCATTTTTGTAAGGCCAGCGCCAAAGGT
>Ga0209632_10002893_pt1 | contig 16270 bp, 20 predicted proteins | sample COG_10_FD_184754 | JGI IMG/M metagenome (GOLD analysis project Ga0209632, IMG submission 184754) | Pelagic Microbial community sample from North Sea - COGITO 998_met_10 (SPAdes) (version 2) | ecosystem: Environmental > Aquatic > Marine > Neritic zone/Coastal water | place: Helgoland, sampling... | reverse complement strand
GACACGAATCTATCAACAGACTTAAAATCGGATGTTTTTTCGGAGAGCCAATAATATTCAAAGAAGGAATGAAAGTAGACCTTTTTTCATTCATATTGGCCGTTCGGTTCAATTCTTCACATACAAATGGACAGTTGTATTGTTCCGCCTCATTAAATAATGAAATCATATTCTTATTACAAACAAAACTATCCGGAATTACAATTCCGCCATAAACATACAATAATTTCAACATAGCCACATTTCTCATTTGTTGTTTCATAGGTTCAGCAAGAGATGAAATATCAATATCCCAGTCAGGTAGTAGTTTATTAAATGACTTATCGTCAATTAAACATACATGGAAATCCTGGCTATTATGATCAATAATAGATTGTATGCATAAATTAATATATGGCTGGTTTAATTCACTTGTGTTTCTACTCTGAAAATCGCGCCATTTTCTCGCATTTATTTCGTATTTTGAATGAATCCATAATTTGGGTTTGTTAAATCCATATAAGGGCGACTCTTTCAATACATATTCTCTGATCATATCATAATCTTTATCATCATTATCTACATAATTCTTAAACTTATTGCCTACATAACTGGCAATGATAACCAATGTAATAGCTAATATATAATTCTTCATGCTTGTATATAATATAAACTATATAATATTATATTTACATGAAATTTATGAATGATAAATATAGTATTGAATATTATATTTGTAATCACTATATTTAATATTATATTTGAATTCAACCTTGTTGCTTTTACATATCTGTCTAACAATATTTATAAATGATGTATAATTGAAATCTCTATCTAGGTAAAAATGTTTAGATTCGTGATAATAGGGTCTTATTAATTCAATAAATGCAAACTGATATTCATGAAATAAAAGTTTTTTGAAAGCAGAAATATCAATAAAATAATATTTATCTGTCTTCACACATATTTTTTCTAATATCTCTATTAATATGTTTAATGGTATAGGATATTTGAATGTTTGACTCATGTTTATCGTATATATATTATATTATATCATTTTATGTAATATAATACATGTAATATAATACATGTAATATAATACATGTAAATAAAAACAATAACATATATTAGATTATCATGGCATACTTAGTAAATAGATGTAATTCATATTTTTCTTATAAACCACATAATAAAATGTTAATTTATAATCTAAATAGTCTAAATATAATCGGTACTTTATATATTATCTATAAGTGCGATGTATTACATAGTTTACCTAATTTATCCATGTGCATATCATCTTCATTATTTTGGAGCAATCCAAAAGATAATTATATAAGAAAATATGACTATTTGTTTGTGGTGCTTTCCATTCTAAGTGCCAATATTCATTCTATAAATAATGGCACAGAACATATTGTTGGTTCTCTTATGTTATGTAATATATTTCTATTTATTTACAGTGATTACTTCAAGAAGAAGAAACATGAAACCAAAAGTATTATTTGTCATAGTTTCGCTTATCTATTGGGGAATATTGGGGTGTTGATCGCATATAAATAATTCTCTTCATTATGCCAACGATAAATCGTTCAAGGGTGTAAATCATTGGCTGGTATAAACACATTCGCTACGTCATTCACGAAAAGAGCCAGTTCAATGGGGTCTTCTTGATCTACATGAAAAATTGTAATGTATTTACATAGTATTTTTGTTATTTTATATTTTTCAAGTTGTTCTAACAATGGTGTCTGTTTAATAAAACAAAAGAAGAATTCCAAAATATCAATGACCGAATACCCATGGTCATAATAATTATAAAATAGTGCCAAGGAATCGCTTATATTCTGCTGTCTCATATATTTTATGAAATCTTCAAATGGTCTCATAGAAATATTTGAACATAATTGTTTACATGTTTCTAAATCAATCGTTTTTGCTGTGTATATGAAGATTTTTTCCAAATAATGAATAATATTTCTGATATTGTAATCCGAAATTTTAATCAAATAGTCTTCTACATACGGTCCCAATAGAATTTTCTCATTTGTTGCAATAGTATCAATAATTGTTCGTATTTGTGTAGAATCTAATAGATGTAATTTAAATACATATAATCGGGATTGTATCGTTTCTATTACCTTTTGAACGTTACTACATACACAAATGAAGTTTACATTATTGTTATATTTATCAATATAATTGCGGAAAACTTGTTGGCATTGTTCATTAATCGTGTCTATATCATCAATCACAATTGTTTTCTTTTTACCATAAATCGTACATTTAGATTGACAAAACGTCTTCATTTCATTACGATAATAATTAATGCCTTGTTCTTTCAGATTATTAATGACTAATATATTTTGTTGTGGGAAACTCTGACATTTATTAATATTGTAATATGTTCTCAATATACACTCCAATATTGTGGTTTTACCAGAATTAGAGTCTCCTATAAATAAACAATTCAGATCGTCAATTTTAAACAATGCATCTAGAATTGATTTTAATTTAGGCTTTAATATGAACTCATCCAAATAATATGGTTTATATTTTCTATGTAATGTAGTCATATACTAGTATATCGTTGTATATTCATATTTGTTTCAGTTTGAATATAAAAATTACAAAACCATAAATATTATATGGATTATTATTCAGTTTTAGATATTGAAAAAAGTGCTTCACAAAGAGATATAAAACAAGCATATCGTAAATTATCTATGAAATTCCATCCTGACCGAAACAACACCTCGGATGCTATTAAAAAATTTCAAGAAATCAATGAGGCACATGAAGTATTATCCAATGAAAATAAGCGAAGGCAATATGATATGGGAGTATTGGATTCTCATGGTGATGTAAATATGGATGATATATTGAGTAGTTTATTTACAAACTTTATGGGAAATGTTCCAAAAATGCAGCCAGAAGTACATGTATTCACTTCATCTCATCCATTTGGTGGATTACATAATATGAATATGCGTCATGATTTTAATATGAATAAAGTTTTTGAAAATGGTATATTTGATAATATTTGCGAGAACATGATGGATGTGCCAACTATAAATAAAACGTTGAATATAAACATGGAAGATTGTTATTATGGTTCAACGATTTCTTTAACCATTGAACGAATTAATCAAACACGAATGACTAATACAACAGAAGAAATCATATTAAGTGTTTGTATCCCTCCTGGAATAAACAACAACGAAGAAATCATATTTGAAAAAAAGGGACATATTATGAACTCTAAACATGGCGATGTTCATGTGCGTATCATTATTGATAATCATCAATTATTTGAAAAAAATAACATGGATTTATTATACAAACATCAAATTACACTAAAAGAGGCATTGTGTGGATTCAGGTTCTCAATAGAGCACTTAAATGGAGAAACGTTGAACTTAAATCATAATGGGAGTGTTGTCATACAACATGGAGCACAAAAGAAAATATCCAACTATGGATTTGTTAATGAGAACCACAAAGGCAGTTTGATAATCATTTTTCATGTCCGTTTACCAGAAACAATTACAAATGAGCAAAGAACCATATTAGAAGAATTACTCTAATAAATATATCTAAAATATTATGTTTTTAATATTAAAAAGAATTTAAAGTATTTTTTAGTTTAAAATACATATAATGACAGATTCTTCAAAAGAATATAAAATGCCTAGTGCTGGTACAATGACTCACGCAATCAAACTAGCAATAGTTGAAGACAAACCTATTATGATGGATTATTGGACAAGTTCTTTGGAACAAACCTCTCTCATTGGCGTAAATGAGAAGAATGAGAAGCTTCTCGTTAAGAGTGACGATGAGTACACAAGTACAATCGTGAAGATTTACAAACTCGGTGAAGAATTTATCATCATGACAGAGAACTCCATTTATATCGTCCATAATAGTATTCAACTCAGAAAGATCAGCACATAAACAGTGTCAAAATAAATAATATAGATTATATAATTCTACATTATTTGTGATATTTTATTTGTATTACCGGTAATCATATACTTTCTTATTTGTTTATATACGTCATTATCAAATGATGTTGTATTGAAAAACCTACAAAAATGGTTCATATTATTTGTATCAATGTAAATAGACCGTTCGTCGTCACTCCAATAATCAGGCTGTGTGCTATATGTAGAAATTCCACATATTTCACTATATAACTCTTTTACATGTTCACTATTTTGCGCTATCCTTAATAGTCTTATATGATGTATATATTCTTCATGTTCATATAATGAAATATTATAAAATGCTAATAATAGTGACAAACAAATATCGTCGTTTGACATACACGGCTTCATTTTTTTAACCATATTGGCATAAAGCACCAGTGTTTCATAATATGACTTAGTGCATGAATTATAAGGTCGGGTCATTAAATAACTACCGTATTCTGGCTCCTTTATATTCCAGTATTTAATTTCCCTCCTTCTACATTTGACATAATTACCCAACATATTTTTATTCATTGTGTCCATATCATATATTGTAATAGGGTCGTAATTAAATAGTGAAAAAAAGTTACACATACATCCTATATATTTATAGTAATTTAATTTATTTATTTATATTTATTAAGGATTCACAATAATATATTTCTTTTTGATCTTTGGCATTTTATGTTTGACGGATGGTACTTCGCTTTCTATCATTATTTTCTGGTAATTATCTTGTAATATTTTTTTGACGAATTCATAAACGAAATTCAAAATAACTTCCGAACAATTTCCTATAATCAAACAACTACCAGTTCTAAATATCATGAAACTTATTTCTGTGTATTTTTTACTGGCAATGAGTTCGCTCAATTTCATTTTCTTGTCTTCATTTTCTATGATGCCCTTTTGTTCGTTGTCTACTAAAACTTTGTTTTTAAAATAAAATTTACATTTAATCCCAGGATAACTACACGGTTCAAACGCACAGTCTAAGTTATAAGTATTCTTCAATATTTGAAACAATACATTACGTTCAATATAGAACCCACAATTGAAGTTGGAATTGATTAACACATTATTGTCTTCTGTTTGCGTTACAAATACTAGTTCTGTTTCAAAATATGGACTCAATATTATCAACAATAACTCTTTTACGCTTTCCAAAATATGGGTATTTAATATTCCTGGTATTTCCAATTTTCCAGTATTGAAAACCTTTACATGGATTTCGCGATAATGTAAATCTTTTGAGCACCAGAATCGTAAGATTAATGCAAAACAATTATAAAACGCATTTTTGACTTTTCCGCGCGAACTCATAATATCTTTTTTTGATACTCCGATAGTGATTTTGCGCTCGTCTTTGAACTTTATGCGACGTGCGTCCGGGTTATTAATCTGTTTTATGATATTTTCACAATAATATGGAACATTGTCTAGTTTCTTTGTATATTCTTCATACTCTTCTGGCGTTTTTGACACGATTTTCATCTGTTTTTTGATGACACCATTGGCTTGTTGATGATATGGCATTATCGGAATCTTCCAGAATATATCATGAAGATGACTTATATCATGATTCAGAAAGAGCACCTTGGTTGTCGTGGAAATATACAATGGCGCACAATCTGGCATAACCTTTTTTGTTAATGTTTCTGTTATAGTTTCATTGTTTGGTGAAATATCTCCACATAAGTAATTGGACCATTCTTCATCAATAGATGTCATTTTAATAATTAGCTATTATATTCTTTAAATTATTTCAATTTTATTAATATCCACAATAAATGTATGATATGTATAATAAAATGTGTAATATTTATATATGGATTTCAATATTGAAAGTACAGATGATATTGTAGATTATATTAATGATATTTTATATAAGAAATGCGGTAAAACATTGAGGATAGAATTTGACCTTTTTGACGAAATGACCACAGGAAAACCATTAGAATATTTTGATATTTTTGACCCGGACGCTGAGACACCACTTATGCTATGTCTATTTTTAGGGAAGAAATGTATTTCAAGTATTACATGTAAAATTAATTTTGTTGAGAAAGCATTTGAAATATCATCCAAAACAAACGAGTCATATCAAGGAAAAAAATATAATTTGTTCTTGAGATATGCGATGGTCCTTATATTACATAATCTAGAATATACAATAAGAGTAAAACGAAAAACACGTTCTTCAAACTTTGAAAAAATTATTTCCCGAGCCATAAATCCCATATCAATATTAGCCATGTCAAAACATTTTTATGCAACAAATGACAAATTTGATAGTTATATGGAAAAAAATGGCCTAGACTATGAAGATTTGACGCTAGAACATACCAAACATTTTTATGATGAATTAACAGATATTCCTGATGATTTACCAGAGGATGAATTAGAGGAATACTATGAGAAATATATAGACCCATATGATCCTGTGGTAATGATAATTAATTTAAGAGATGAGAGAACTATACAAAATGCTATGGATAAAATCATTAGCACTCGTATTCTTTGTCCGGAGAAAAAAACAAGTAAAAGAAGAATGAAGACTAGAAGTACCATGAAATCAAGATCTTCCTCCTCCTCTTCGTCATCAAAAAAATAGATTTTGTTGTCTTTTTACTTGTTTAGATATTCCAGAATTTGTAAACAATATACACATAATAATATAGCACTATATATATAATTATGGATCTACGTGAAAATACAAGAATATTTGGACTCCAAGAAGGCGGTATTATTAAACCGGACGATAATACTATAAATGATGATATTTATAGACGTAATATACCAGACATTCCATTAAAACCAAATTTAGATGTTCGGTCACAAGAAACCCGACACATGATTTATCCAATCATGGATACACACAAGGATAATTCTATGGGCCCAAGATATGTGGAATATTTTCCTGAAGCCGCTTTCGCACCAATAAACGCCAAAGGTCCTGTGAGAACCCATAATTCTTTTTTTAATCTAGAAAATGAATTGAGAGGACAAAACCGACCGCTTCATAAAGGCGATTTAGAGAGCATTAATTATTTACCTTCTTTAAATAGCACTCTTTATAAGATGGAAATTCCGATTCCTTCCAAGACACCGACACAACCCTTTCCTCTTTTATTTTCAAAGCCAACATTCTCTCCGCACTTACATGAGAACCTTATTAATAATGATATTGGAAAACAGGTATTTAATAATCATACGCAACAACAAATGCGAAATTCTGTATAAGTATATATAGTTATATTATATATTATATATACTATGAGATGGTCTTTCATGTTACTATGTTTCATCATTATTATTGGAATTGTTTATTTTTATATATTACGCAAAAAAGAGAACACACAAGAGTTTTTTAATCAACAATCTCCTTTTGTAATGAAAACAAACGAAAATATATACGACGATTTTTATGCCAAATTGAATGATACATTTTATGACAACAAGAAAACGAGTAATTACATGTATAATCTCATTTTAGCCAATACTGCCCCAACAGAATATAGTCGTATTTTAGATATTGGTTCTGGAACAGGAGAACTCGTCAATGAATTTATTACCAATGGATTTAACGCAGAAGGTGTGGATCATTCCAGTTCTATGATCCAATGCAGCAAAGAGAAATATGATTATTTACCTGTTAAATGTGGCGAAGCCACTGATTCGCTCAATTATGAGAACCAAACATTCACGCATATCACATTATTAGGATTAACTATTTATGAAATAAAAGACATCAATTGTTTAATGCGCAATGTTTATGGATGGCTTTTACATAATGGATATTTTATAGTACATTTAGTAGACAAAGATAAATATAATCCATTGATTCCAATATGCAATCCATTAACAGACGATAATTTCCAGAAATATACTACCAAACGTATCACACGCGGTAAAATAGATTTTGGCGATTTTGTATATAATCAAAATGTGGATTTTAGCAAAGCAGAGGAAGTTGTCATTGAAGAAAGTTTCACCAATAAATCTGTGAGGAAACAAGAACACACTCTCTATATGAAAGATATGAAAGATATGATATCCACAATATGTAACTATGGCTTTATTGTCAAGGGTAAGGTTGAATTACAGATGGATTCACATCAATATATTTATATTTTTGAGAAGATATAAATACTCATATTACAGTATTTTTATTTACTAGGTTCTCATATATACGATTGGATTCTATAATTATATATAAACAACACAACTCCGATGTTGTGTGTATTAAAACTTTTTCAGGATGTAATGAGAACCTTTGATTATATATAATCGCATTTTTCAGCATTTAATCTTCCATCTTCTTTCAAACCAATTATTTTAAATGGTTTGCAGCAACCATGAACATAATCATTTTCTATTAAAAAGTCACAATATTCTTTGGATGCGTGGGGATCAACTTGGTTTCCGTTAATAATAACATTGTTTATATTTACCTTGTATATCGCATGACGGAATATTTTGCAATTTAGCTGGCCTTTTGGTACAATTACCATTCCATTACAATGTGGACAATTAAAATTCAGGTCACCACTTGACATAAAATAATTAAGAAAAAAATATAACGACTAAACCATATATTATTTATAATGAGAATTCCAATAAATAATATCGTCCAGTTCATATTGCTACAATGTAAAAAACAAAATATAGATGAAAGCCATTCACTCGGACACGCATTGAATGTGTTGGATTATTCTAAGAAATTATATAACGAAGAAGTGATCAATTATCCGAGTTTGATGAAACAGCAACACATAATTTACACGACAGCATTATTACATGACATATGTGATTCTAAATATAACGAAAATGTGTATAGTAGTTTAAATCTTATACAAGATTTTTTATATGATAATAAATATTTAGAACAAGACGTTGACATTATAAGTAATATTATTGATGGAATGTCTTACCATAAAGTCGTAAATTATGGTTTTCCTAATGTAAAAGAATATCAAACATCATATCATATTGTTCGCGAAGCGGACTTGTTAAGCGGTTACGAGTTCAACCGTGCGGTGTTGTATGGAATTCATAAACGTAATCAAACATATTTAGATTCATTTGATGAATCCAAAGATTTATATAAAACACGCATGGGTACATTGATATCAAATAATATGTTTACTACAAACAGTGGTAAATGTTATGCGGAAAATATTTTCCAGGAAGAGAAAAAGAAAATTCTTAATTTAGAGTCAATTATTAATGGGTTTTAATATCCGTATATATATATATATATATGAATCCTTGGATACAGCACGTAGTAGATTACCAAAAAGAGAACGGCGTTTCATATAAGGAGGCGCTTCGTGATGCGGCGAAAACATATAACAAATCAAAAAAGGCGAGTCCTTCAATCGTAGAAGAAGAAGAAGTATCACCAAATCTTCCTAAGAAGAAACAAACACGTAGAAGAAGAAAGAAGGCAAAAAGAGGCGGAAAGTCAGCAAAAAGAGGCGGAAAGTCAAAAAAACATTAAGATACAAACCGTAAATAATATAAACATATTTGGCTTATATTATTATTATGAACCTACGTTCTCGTAATATACCTTCAATTTATGATAAAAAACCTAGTAATAACCTTATTGTTAAATCAATGAATAAAGGCTTGCCAATCATCATCATTGTTATTTCAGTTGCTTATATTGTATTTTCATTATTTGAATCATATACAAAAATATAAGTATAAACATTTCATATATTGTATATATAATATATGAAAATAGGCCTCATCATACCAGTTACCTCTAATAAACGCAATTGGAAAACCATAGAAGAAACATATTTATATAATTACACATTGAAAACATTTTTACTAACATATGATAAAAATCTAGAATATAACCATGTATTTTACATTGGTTACGACGCAGGTGATAAAATATTTGATAACATGGAAAACCAAAACAAATTTATTCGTTTTATAAATATTATGAAAAATGTATCAATAGAATTCATTTGTTTAGACCATTCTATTCCAAAGGGTCATGTAACAATGATGTGGAATCAATTATTTAAATATGCGTATAAAGAAGGCTGTGACTATTTCGTGCAAATTGGCGATGATATCAAGTTTAAAACACATAATTGGTTATTTGATTGTGTATATACACTTCAAAATCAAAACAACATAGGGATGGCTGGTCCAGTTTCTAATAATACGCGAATATTGACACAAAGTGTGGTGTCAAGGAAGCATATGGAGATATTCAATTATTATTTTCCTCCATCTATCAAGAATTGGTTTTGCGATGACTGGATAAACGAAGTATATAATTCAAAAAACATGCTATATGTTTTGAGAAGCCATTATTGTGAAAATGCCGGCGGAGAACCGCGTTATAATATAAATAATGACGCTGATTTTAACAATAATATTAGACATAACTTCAATGTTCTCAAAGAAAAAAGTAAATTTGTTATTGACGAAGGAAAGGCCAGATTACATAAATATTTACAAAAGATAAAATAGAGTTATTCTATTTCCCAATTACTTAGATTTTGTGATTTATGTCTAGGACTATAATTAGACTCATTTTGTAAATCCTCCATATAACTATTGTGTTTACAACAACTTGATGTGCATACATCAAATGCTTTGTATATACCTAACGATAATCTACTAATCTTCTTCTTATTTTCACTACGATTATCCGCAATAATTTCAAATTCATCATAAAACATGCGATTATGATTTGTCACAATATAACTAGTGGAAACAATGCTTTGATAATCATTATACTTTTTATCCAGAAAATCGCGGAGTTTATCATATTTGCGGTCATTAATATGTAAATATGTGATGAGCTCCTTCTTTATTTCAACACTGAGCTTGTAATATTTTTTGTAGGTATCCATTTCACATTCCATTCGTTTTTGTAAATTCAACAAAATTTCAATGCCGGTTAAGATACCACAAAATAACGACAATATAGCATTTATAAGTGATATTGTAGATTGAACCATGTATTTCTGTAAACCAACTGCGAAGAATCCATTTAAACTTGATAAAATCAATGATGGAATCCGGAAGCAACCAACCAAACATTTTCTATAAAAATGATAACGTGCGTTATGATATAAACTATGTTTAACACAATTTTTTCGGATCATATTTAACACTATTTTAATTCGTTGTACTTCCGGCGGTTCGTCTTCACAAATGATAATATGATTTTGAAAATGGTCCTCATTTCTTATATTTCGGATTTGCTCTAATTTACTTATACTCATACTATTTGTGCTAGTGTCTTGGGGGTCGTCATCGTGTATTTCAATAGCATTATCATTATTATCATTATTATTATCATTTTTCTTTATGTTTTCATCATTATATTCAACATTACTAATATCAATGTTCATTATAAAATATTATAATGAATATATAGATTATTTATCGCACATATTTACCATTTCGTGTAAATGTATCCACAGCATATATTACAAATATTCCTAAAAAAGCATACAATATGAATTCTTCTGTAACATATGCTGTCTTCTCATTTTGCTGTTCTTCCAACAAATGTATCATGTAGTTAATTTTAGACCACAATTTGTCATCAATATTAGTATTTGAAGAATTTGGTAGTCCGTAAACAGGTTTCGGCATTTTTGGCAAATTATATATTTCGTGATAATTACTCAAAAATTGTTTTGGAGAATGATTTGATGCAAAGTTGGAATTTTCCCGATTACTTGTTTGTGGTAGAAGTTCTTGTGCGTCTAATGATAAATGACTGCTAATATCAGTCTCACTTGTATTTGCGGATTGACTATTTAACGATGGCGGTTCTAATGGCTGAAAATCATATAGATTTGAACCATCATCTTCTGTTGTCATTGAACCGATAATCTTATGCATATTTATATTGTTATTGTCATTATGATTTTGGTCATTAACAATATTATTTTCTTGTTCGTCAATATCAGAAAATGATACTTGTCTCTCAGCATTAGATGGTCTTATTTTGGCGGTAGCACGTTTCATAGATGGAACACGTTTTCTTGTAGTATCATTATTCCATGGTGATGCGGTGTTTAATAAAGACATATTATATATGTAGATGAATTTATATATAATTATTCTAAAAAAATATAATCTAAAACTATATAATTAAATGTTTGTAGAAAATATACCTTTATTAATACCTATTTTTATTATTTTATTATATTTGACATCATTTGAAACCGTTACACTAATCGCATACACTATGATTGGAAGACTTTTAGCAATAATGATAATCGTGTATTATACTAATATTCATATGTTTCTTGGATTCGTTGTATTGTTGATTGTTATGTATTATTATAGTCGCGAAGAATATGAGTTTTTACTAAATATGGACGAGGATTCAAAAATGAAAATGATTTTCCCTTAATTGTTCCTAAATAAATCTAATATTATTATAAATGGTCAATAAATTCGTTGAAAAGTCAAAACAGACGTTTTCTCAAATATGGAAAAATATGGATTCACAAATCCAAAATCTAAACAATAGCAAGGTTTTTGCTGGATTAATGATTATAACATTGAATATCGCATCCAAATTCGTCAATATAAAATTAGGAAAAACAATGGAGCGTTATTTGAAATATACATTTAGCAAACAAATATTGGTTTTCGCCATTGCATGGATGGGGACACGAGATATTTATATTGCTTTAACAATTGTATTTTTCTTTACGCTTATTGTTGACGTTTTATTGGACGATGATAGTCCTTTGTGTATATTGCCAGAATCATTTGTAGAACATCAACAAGGAAAAGAAGATCAAGATGGTCCAAGCGATGAAGAAGTGGAAAAAGCCAAGAAAGTAATAGCGCAATCAGACGAAAAAAATAAACAGCAATTTAAAAAAAATATTGGACTGGATAATTAAATAATATAAAATAGTCTACTAGAAGTTTAATAAAAATATTATATATTGAAATATATAGTCAATATATATATGTCAACACCAATAGATATTCAAACACAACAAATAGAAATATGTATAATTACAAATAAACCAGATGATGATGGCAAGACCATATTAACAAAAAATATTTTGTTTCATCCATCTATAAACAAGAAACGCTTTTCTAAATATTCAGAATATCCTTTTATATCAAATATGGTTTTAATTGATTCAAAAAAACTCAAATCCAAGAAATATGTTGAAAAAATGGATTTCTTTTTTAACCGCAAAGTATTTGAAGATTTCATGAATGAATCCTATAATGAAGATAAGCATGAAACCAGGTTGGAAGATCTAGATGTTAATATAAAGGGGAGGCAAAACCCGGATCTCACAAAAAAGTCTAAAATAATATTGGATCATAATTTGAAAGTTATGATTGACATGTTCTTTCCTACTGCTTATCCGTTTATTAATAATACTGGTAATAGTTATGACCGTAATTTTGGAAATAAATCAAAAGATATGGATATAGTATTTTTTCCTAAATATTCTTATATTAAAAACAAGAGCGAAGTATTTACTGTTACAAAAGCGATTTTGCTGAATGATATTTTGAACCATCCTAAATATTATGAGTTTATTGTGATGATGTTTGAGTATATTATGTGGGCTAATAATGAAAGAAAGACAATTGAAAACGAAGTGAAAACAATGAATGAAACTATCAAGAAAACATTTGAAACGCCTATATCAAGTAATGTGTTTGAATCATTGGAAAAACAAAGAAATACAACCCAAAATGGTATGAAAAAGTTTATAATAATGGATTTGTTAAAAATATTGAATAACAGACAGAATATGGAAATTGGATATGCTGTTGGTGAATATTATTTATGTGAGATACCCAGTGTAGAAAGTATATTAAAAAGTTATTTCAAAAATTATATGTTGAAAAAATTACAAGATAAGTTTAATGAAGAGAATCTAAAAACACCAGGTAAAGCAGGTGAGGATGAAGGGAAGAGGCGGGAGAAAATAAAAAAACATAATGATGAAGTGCTAACCCCTTTGAAAAATATGATTAAAACATTACAAGCTCAACAAGCAGAAGGTGGTAGCATTTTCGTGTTTTTAAAATACAATGAGGTAAAAGCCGTTAAAACGACAGAAAAAAAATCTGAAATTGGTAAATATGATGATTTAACGAAACAGCTGGATATTAGTAATAAATATATTATCAATCAATTCAATAATACGAAAAATCAAAAAGACGAATATAAATTCGTTAAAGATTTAATTGAAGGCGATCATAATAATAATAAAATGCTTAAATTTTATAATGATACAAACACAGGTAAAAAAATAGACCTAGAAGAGGATCCAAAAAAAGCATTCAAATTAAATAGTTTATTGTTATCTGAAGAAGATACACAAGGTAATATAGTTAAAACAAAATCTTTCTTTAAAGACGACAAACACCCAATAGTAATGAAGTTTAAACGAATAGACTGGAAAAAATCCCTAGATGTTGAATTAAAGGTAAATGAAAGTGCGTATAAAGGCACAATTACAAAGAAATGTGATAAATTTATATTTACAAATACAAACACAGAGACAAATATGAAGCTTTTTGAAGTAGCCAATACTTTATTAACAAACAATGTGAATGAAGATACAGAAAGAGTTAATGGTAAATACACTATAAGTGAAACAGAATTATTTGAGAATTTTGTAGTAACAAAACAACCACCACCACCACTTCCTGAATCACAAGATGAATTGAGATTACAAAAAATAGATAAATTGTTGAACACATATAAGGATTTTACAAACATCCGTTCTTATGGAAGTGATTCTTCTTCAAAAATCAGTGATTCTAAGTTTAACACCTTTATTGATAATCTTGAAAAACAGCGAAATACAATTATAAGCATGGAAACTTTTAAAAATGAATATTTAGATTGTTGTGAAGGCGAAAAAGAGATTGAATGTGTGAAATTATATGTAAATGACAAGAACAAATATGATGAACGATACGATCAATTCAAAGACACTGTTGAAAAATACAAGAATTATATGTCATCAAAGAGTGAAAATCAAAATGACACATTACAGAAACTTATTGATAATTATGGAAATAATACAAATACCGAAGATTCCAAAAAATTTGTTAATCTCATACTAGATTTGTATCAAAAAAATATTCAACAACGTAATATTGAACATACTTCCACAGCTGACATTGATAATTATATACAGGTATATGCAAACAATATTAATAAAGATAAACCAAAAAAGCCTAATTTTCAAGCACATTTATTGCTCAATGTAATTAAAGGTGAGGTTAATGATAAAAATAAGCATTTAGTGCGTTGTAATTTTGAAGACCGGTATTTAAACAAACGATTTTATATGCACTTTATTAATTTAAAAGACCAAGAGAAAAACAAAGAAATTAATTATCCCTATGTAGAGTTGAAAAGCGATGGCACATTTAAAGAAGTTCCAAAGGAAGAACCAAGTGATGAAGGTCAGGAATTAGACGCACCCGTAGAAGAAAAAAAGAAAGCAAAGGGCGGTACAATGAGAATAAAATCAAGGAAAAATTCAACATTTCGTCGTAAAAAATCAAGAAAGAATAAATCTTTCAGAAGAAAATAATCTTCACTGGTATAAAATAATCTATAATATTATTATTTTATAAATTAACTTTTATATAACTCAGGATCAGTTATAAATATATTTGCATGACGGTCATGATGGAAAATGAATTTATTCATCAATAGTTTCTTATCCCATATCATATCTTTATATAGCACAAGACCATCTATATTTTGATAAATATCTTCAATCTCATTTAATGTATTTTTAATATGACCAATATCTTGATAATTACATTCAAGTGCTGTTACATTATTACGTTTTGTAAAATCGCATATTTCGTTGGCAATTTTCATAGATTTATATAAATTATCATTATTTCTTGACAAAGGGTTCAATATACATACATTTGAACCAACAATCGCAAGCTTTTTTATTAAATTATAATTATTACCATTGTGACACACTAAAAAAGTTTTATTCATGAGTTTGTTACTAATGATACTATTCAACATTTATATTACATATTAACATAATTGTTTATATTTATATTATTTTACTTATTTATAAAGACTGTGCTTTCCGTTTGTTAGCTTTCCCACTTCAAGACTGATTTCTCCATCTTCATCAAGATCATATAATATTCCATTTTCTTTATCATCTGTGTAATATGTTTTATTTTTAATAACTATTTCAATCACATCGTCTTCTTCTTCCTCTACGGGGGAATCTCCCCCGTTACCCCCCTCCTCTTCTTCTACGGGGGAATCTCCCCCGTTACCCCCCTCT
>Ga0209632_10002884_pt1 | contig 16302 bp, 29 predicted proteins | sample COG_10_FD_184754 | JGI IMG/M metagenome (GOLD analysis project Ga0209632, IMG submission 184754) | Pelagic Microbial community sample from North Sea - COGITO 998_met_10 (SPAdes) (version 2) | ecosystem: Environmental > Aquatic > Marine > Neritic zone/Coastal water | place: Helgoland, sampling... | reverse complement strand
TGGTTATGAACTAGACGGTATACAAATAGCTGACTATATTGAGCTATTTCAAAAGTTTGGCTATTCTTATGGCCCACAAGAATCATATAAGCTCGATCATATTGCTTACACTGTTCTTGGTGAAAATAAATTATCGTACGAAGAGCATGGTAATCTTCACAGTTTATATAAAGCCGATCATCAAAAGTTTATTGATTATAATATTAAAGATGTTCAGCTTGTTGATCGTATCGATAAAAAGATGGGACTAATCAACTTGGTCTTAACTATGGCATATAAAGGTGGTGTAAATGTAAGTGACACATTTGGCACTACTTCTATATGGGAATCGATTATCTATCGTAGACTTTTAAATAATGGTATTATACCGCCAGTCGAGCAAATATCTCAGTGTATGTACGGCTTAGTCGGTAATCCAGATAACCAAACTTATGATGCTCATGGAGCTAAAGAAGCGCAACGTACTATTGCTGGTGGTTATGTCAAACCGCCTAAGCCTGGTATGTACGATTGGGTAGTATCTTTCGATCTGAATTCTCTGTATCCAAATATTATTGTTCAATCTAATATCTCACCTGAGACTATTATCACAGACAAAACATGGAATGAGTTTCCTCAGGGTGTCGATCACTATTTAAATTCTGAAGATATTCAGAGTGATGAATATTCAATTTGTGCAAGTGGGGTGCCATTCAGTAAAAAGAAGCAAGGCATTATTCCTGAATTGATTGTTGAATATTATGCTGAACGTAGTGTGATCAAACAAAAAATGTTGAAAGTAAAACAAGAATACGAGCAAACAAAAAATAAGTCTCTTGAGTCTGAAATCAATCAACTTGAAAATAATCAAATGGCTATTAAAATCCTACTCAATTCTTTGTATGGTGCAATGGCAAATAAATACTTCAAGTTCTTTGATAATGCTCTTGCTGAAAGTGTGACACTTACTGGTCAGCTTTCAATCAAATGGGCAGAACGTGCTATCAATATTGAAATGAATAAAGTGCTTAAAACGAAAGGTAAAGATTATGTTATTGCTATTGACACTGACTCAGTCTATATTAATTTTGGTCCTCTTGTTGCTAAACTGGCGCCAGCAGATCCTGTTAAAGCATTGGACAAAATTTGTAAGACACACTTCGAGCCTATGATCGCAGCTGCTTATGATAAATTATTTCATAAGTTAAATGCCTATACTCCACGTATGGAAATGGGTAGAGAAGTTATAGCTGATCGTGGTATCTGGACAGCAAAGAAAAGATATATTCTAAATGTGCACAATAATGAAGGTGTGCAATATGCTGAACCAAAACTTAAGATCATGGGCATTGAAGCTATTAAGTCAAGTACGCCTGAAGTTGTTCGAGATAAATTTAAAGAAGTATTTAAGATTATCATTAAGGGCAACGAAGTGAGTACACGTAAGTTTATCAATGATTTTAAGCAAGAATTCAAATCGTTATCAGCTGAAAAGGTTTCGTTTCCAAGAGGCGTATCTGAACTCGATAAGTGGAAAGACCGCCGTTTCATCTATAAGAAAGGCACACCTATTCACGTACGTGGTGCTCTTCTTTATAATAATCAAATCAAAGAAAAATCACTCAGCAAGAAACACGACATGATTCAGAAAGGCGAAAAGATTAAGTTTACTTATCTTAAAGTGCCTAATCCTATTAGAGAAAATGTGATTTCGTTTCCTGATTATCTACCAGATTCGTTGCATCTAAACAAATATATAGATTATGATAAGCAATTTGAAAAAACATTTCTTGAACCACTTGAGCCAATTTTAGATGCGGTCGGGTGGTCAGTAACTGAACAAGCAACATTAGAGGATTTCTTTGGATGAAACATTATATTTTCGATGTAGATGGCACTCTTACTCCGAGTCGTGGAAAAATGGATGAAGAGTTTTCAAAGCTTTTCTTTGATTTTTGTACTTTAAATAAAGTATATTTAGTAACAGGTAGCGATATTCAAAAAACACGAGAGCAAGTTGGAGAAGTCATATGGGGAATGACTAAGCGTAACTATCAATGTTCTGGTAATGACGTATGGGAACGTGGTAAAAATATTCGTACTTCTACTCTTAAACTACCTGATACAATGTGGGGTTATTTAAATAAAGAAATAGCTAATAGTAAGTTTCCAATCAGAACAGGAATGCATATAGAAGAACGTCCTGGTTTATTCAATTTTTCGATCTTAGGAAGAAATCCTAATTCATTACAAAGATCTGAATATGTGGCATGGGATGAACAAACTGAAGAGCGTAAAGGTATTAGTAAACGATTGTCTGATCTATTTCCTGAATTTAATTTTCAGATTGCGGGTGAAACCGGCATTGATATTACAGCTAAAGGTAATACAAAAGCTCAAATACTTGCAGATTTTTCACCTATTGATGACATTTGGTTTTACGGAGATAATATAGACGAAGGTGGCAATGATCACGAAATAGCTAAGGCTGTCGAAAAAAGAGGTGGAAATAACTTAGTTTTTCGAGCAATTGATTGGAAATACACTATGAGCTATTTACAATTACATCGGACTATGGTATAATAGCACACATGATAACAGGAGAATATAATGACTAAAGTATGGTTTAATGACATCGAGCAAATGCACGAAAAGTTTGGTGTCAACGATTGGTTTGAAGCCAATAAAGATAACAAAGAATTGATGGCAAAATATCTTGCATTTCGTATGTCAATGATTAAAGAAGAATATGACGAGACTATGGATGCTATCGAAGCAAAAGATGCTGAAGAAGTAGTTGATGGTCTAATTGATATGTGTGTATTTGCTATTGGTACTCTTGAAGTATTAGGTGTTAATGGTAATGAAGCATGGACAAAAGTATTCAATGCTAATATGACTAAATCTCCTGGTGTTAAGCCTGGTCGTCCTAATCCATTTGGATTACCAGATTTGCTTAAGCCTGAAGGATGGACTGCACCAACTCATAGAGGTAATCATGGAAGTCTCAGCGACATTCTTTAAATCTATATACGATAACAAAACTAATCGTAAAATGAAATTCAATAGCTTCTCTCAATTTGAGAAGCTATTGTACAAACTATCACAAATTCCAAGAGAGGGTAAAAGAGATGCTGAACTTATATCACCGGCTAGTTATGTTGATGATACGACTCGGGCAAACAAAAATGTTTTGGATTGGTCAAGTTGGGCTGCTGTTGATGTTGATGATCATGAGTTTCAAGGAAACTTAAAGAATGAATTATACAATCGCTTTGGTGCTTTTCATTACACTTGCTATAGCACTGCTAGCAGCACGACTGATCATCCAAAGTTTAGGCTTGTCTTCCCACTTAGCTCGACGATTGAGTCTATTAAGATTAAGCATTTCTGGTTCTCCCTCAATAAAGAACTCGGTGAAATCGGAGATGGACAAACTAAAGATCTATCTCGAATGTATTATATCCCTGCAGCGTATGCTAATGCTAACAATTTTATTTTTAGTAATACAGGCAATAACGTTGATCCTTATGAGTTAATGGCTAAGCACGCATATACTGAAAAACGCACTAAATCGTTTATGGATAGATTGTCACCAGAAATGCAGACTCAAATCATTGAACATCGTAAGACTAAGATGGAAAATACTAATGTAGTTTGGTCTGGCTATAGGGACTGTCCATTCATAAATAAGAATCATATCAAAGAATGGTTTACTATATCTGGCACTGATAACTCTGGTCGATATGCAATGATATATAAAATTATGGTATCAACCGCACTGAGTGCTATTAAAAAACAATATCCAATATCTGCATACGAAATAGAGCAATTAGTAAGGGAGCTCGATAACGAAACAACTCGTAGATATGAAAAAAGACCACTTAACGTAGAAGCTGATAGAGCTATAGAATATGCATATAAAAACGCATAAAAGTGAAATTAACTGTGTACATTGCCTTAAAACTGTGATAGTGTAGTATCATATAAAGGAGATACAAAAATGAACCTCTTCACTCAAACAATCGCTAATCAAATCCCTCTAGGTCTAGATCGTTACGATCAAATCTTCGCTGCTAAGAAACTCATTCTTGCATCAGACTCTCCTTTATTGGCTACATGCAGAGAGACTCTAGAAGAAATCGAAGAAATCATCTTCCAACGAGACAAAAAGGAATTGCCAGATGCGTAAAACTGAAATTGAAAATCTAGTAAAAGAGTATCTTAATAACGGTGGTAAAATCGTTAAATGTCGTCCTGGTTATGCTAAAACTGAACCTCGGCGATTCAAATATTCTGTTTCAAATCAGGGTCGTAAATATAATACGTTAAAGAATATATCATGAAAAAAGAAAATTCTAAAATGACATACATTGGTACTGCAAGAGATGGAAATTCTCAGCGGTTCAATGCATATGTCCGCAGAGCAACTGGTAAATTTGTTACCAGATTTTTTGTGGATAATTATCCAAGAGGTCATAAACAATGGAATGGTAAAGGCTGTAATAGTTTTACCAAACTTGAAGATGCTGTGGCATTTGGATATAAAATTGCTTCAGCTGCTCGATTAGCAGAAGACTGGTATGCAATTAAAGAAGTAGTAGAACTAGACCATGCACATAAAAGGACATTTTCATAATGGATGCTAAATATTCAATCAAATTTCTGCAAAAAGCAGCTGAAATTCAAATCAAAAAAGGTAATGATTACCAAAACCCTAATTCACGTGTAAAGCAAGCTGACTATTATCCACGTGGTTGCGCAACTATTCTCGATATCATGTGCGCTAAAATTCTTAGAATGCAGTCAGTACTCGAAGCAATGGAACTTGATCCGGATTACGAACCAAATTTCGAATCACTCGAAGACTCTTGCCTTGATATTACTAACTACGCTTCATTCTTTGCGGCTTACATGAACGGTGCAATGGATGGTCAGCAACCAAACCGTGATTTTATTAATCGCCCTAAAAAGGAAACTGAATGAAAGAATTTAATAGAAAAGATCTGAACACTGAGGCCCTAGTAACTAAAGCTCTTGAGGAAGCAAGACAAATCCACAGCAAGCCCAGTACAGCTCGAGATAGATCATTAGAAGAAATTTTTAAATCTTCGGTATATGGTCTTGCGGCCGAACAGTACCTTATTGAGAAATGTGGATTTACTGATGATGATAGAAAATATAAAGATGTCATCTCACCTGAAGGAATTCCTGTAGAAATTAAGGTTACTGAAGGCTCGTATTATATTTACGATGTTTTAAAACGTTGTAAAGAAGCTAAGAAAGAGGAATGGAGAGATTATCCTGATTGGGTCTTTATATATACGAATAATAGAAAAAGTGATTGCTACGTGTTAGACAATTCTTATAAGTGGAATGGTAAAAGATTTGTTCCGTGTGACTTTGAAGCAGATATTTCTTTAGAAGAAGATAGAGAATTTCTTGCTAACTATGAAGGAGTGAATAATTGAAAGCTGGAAAAGTTTGGGGAATGACTGAGCTCATTGAAGCTAATGGCACTTTAGAATTTCATCGTATTGAAATGGAAGCTACTGGAGTATGTTCAAAACATCTACATGAGTACAAATGGAACGGTTTTTATATCGAGTCAGGAATAATGCTTGTACGTGTATGGCAAAATGATTATGATTTAATTGATGAAACTGTTTTACAGGCCGGTGATTATACTAAAGTAAAACCTGGCGTTTATCACCAATTCGAATGCATTGAGCCAGGTGTAGCTTTTGAACTGTACTGGGCAGAATTTAACCACAACGATATTATTAGGGAAACAGTAGGTCATATAGAATGAAAGTAGGATTTACTTGTAGCACCTTTGACTTGCTTCATGCTGGACATATAATGATGCTCAGAGAAGCTAAATCACAATGTGATTATTTAATATGCGGTTTACAAGTAGATCCCACTCTGGATCGTAAAGAAAAGAATGCTCCAATTCAAAACATAGTAGAAAGACAGGCTCAACTTACTGCAATAAAATATGTCGATGAAGTCATTATTTATTGTACGGAAGCTGATTTATGTGATATAATAAACATGTATCCAATTAATGTTAGGATACTTGGTGAAGAGTACAGAAGCAAAGATTTTACTGGTAAGGATGAATGTCGCAATCGCGGTATAGATCTATACTTTAACAAACGTGATCATCGCTTTTCAACTAGCGATCTAAGAAAGAGAGTATGTGAACAATGAAAATGAATTCTGTAAAAGATGTTCGTCAATTCTTTGTTGATGAACTAAATGATCAAGCATTCACTATTGATAAGACTGGCGCACGAACTATTGAAATGATTGGTGCTTCATTTATTGCAGATGAAGCATCTATATTCGGTAAACCATCTCACTCTTATATTCGAAAAGAATTAGATTGGTACGATAGCCAATCGACTAATATCTTTGATATTAATAAAGAGTCTGGTGAAGATGCTCCTGCAGCTTGGAAATATGCTGCTAATACGCATGGTGAAATTAATTCAAACTATGGTCATTTGATCTATGCTAATAAATATTTTGATCAATATCAAAATGCATTATCTGAATTAGATAAAAATCCTGATGGTAGACGTGCTTCTATGATCTACAATCGGCCTTCTATTTGGGTGGAGTTTAATGACAATGGTAAGTCAGATTTCATTTGTACTAATGCTGTCACTTATTATATTCGTGATAATTTACTTCATTGTGTAGTCCAAATGCGGTCTAATGATGTAGTATTTGGCTATAAGAATGATTATGCTTGGCAACGACATGTACAAAATAAACTAGTAGAAGATTTAAATAATATCTATAGAGTTAAAGATCCGGTTAGTACGGGCATGATGATATGGCAAGTACAAAATCTTCACGTATATGAAAGGCATTTTTCCCTTGTTAAATAAATCTGTAGAACGTCAACATAAATGGGATCTTCGTTATCTACAACTAGCTAAAACTATTGCTAGTTGGTCAAAAGATCCTTCAAGCCAAATTGGTGCCATTGCTGTTGGAGCAAAGGGTCAAGTATTAGCTCAGGGATATAATGGTTTTCCGCGTGGAATGGTGGACAGCCCTCAACACTATATCAATAAAACAGTAAAATATGCTCGTATAGTTCATGCTGAAATGAATATGATCTTTAATGCATCATTTAATGGTGTGTGTCTTAATGGTTCAAGTGTATATGTTTCAGGATTACCAACTTGTTCGGATTGTGCAAAAGGTCTTATTCAAGTTGGGGTGAAGGAATTGATCATGCCCCAACAAAAAATAGAAGATCGTTGGTACGATTCTTGGCAGAGATCAAAAGAATACTATAAAGAAGCTGGACTTAAATATAGGTGGGTGAAATCATGATTGTAGGGTCATTCAGTAAAATACCAAAGAAAGAGAGTAGTCATAGTTTTGGTTATGCCAGAACTTGGTCTGAAAATCTGAATGTTCCTATCGATCATCAGAACAATAAACACAAAAATGTTTACTTGTTGCCTGGTGCTAATTTTGCAGGATCCATAAATCTAATGGGTGGATTCAATGAGATTATTAAACGACACATTGATAATTTATTAGCAGCTGAGACTATTACTATTCTTGATGGTCCTCCTGCTGAATATGGTGAACAATTAAAAAAAAGAAAAGACGTAGAAGATAAAGCATGGTGTGATGCTATCACTCAAAAACTAGCTGAATCTAAATCTATTGTGGGTAGCGATTTATCACACGATTGGTTATCTATCGGAGATAGCCACGTGTGTGCGTACGCCAGGGAGAATAGTAGTGTTGTTAAACAAGACGGTACTACTCTTTTCGGTCAAGTAAAAGAGGACTTTGCTTATATAAAATCACATATTAAACCTCATCATAAAGGAATAACTATTTCTCTTGGTAATATTGATGTTCGGCATCATTTATGTAGAGTTGAAAATAGTATATCTACTATATCTAATATGATGCAATCATTAAGCGATTTTGGTACAAGCCTTGGAATTGAAGTAGAATATGCAGCTCCATGGCCAATAGAATTTGAAGAGCGTAAACTGCCTAAGACTGGATATTATAAAGGTCGGCCGTTTTGGGGTACAAGAGAAGAACGTATTGAAGCCGCTAAATCTATTGAAGCCTGGATGTATGTAAAAAATATGAACGTTGTAAAATGTCCAAAAGAATGGTATCATATGGATCCTGCAGTATATGCTGCAGAAAGAATGGAGAAACCTCAGTCAGTTCATCTGAATCCGATGTTCTATCGTCGTCAGAACTGGGGGCAAGTTAATAATACATTAGAAGGTTTTATGTGATGCAATTAGAAAAACGACCAAATTACGATTGTTATGCAGAATACTTCTGGCCAAAATCAAAATGGTTAGAAGAGAATTGTCTTATAGGTGATCTAGATTATCTAGGGCCAGAAGCTGATGAATACGTTAATGATCCGCTAATGCAGAATATTCCTGCTTACAATTGTGTATCTCGTACATATGAAGGTTTTAATAACGTTAACCAAGATTTAAATTATGGTACAAAACAAGTAGTATTTAAAAAACGACCATCTGATGTTCAAGAAAGAGTTCATAAGTATGTAACAAATAAATGGACTCTTAAAGAATATGTCTTTTCATATTATACACATCGTTCTACTGGCTCTGGTTTCTATGCATCTAAACCTTGGCATGGCTATCACCATAGCGTAGTAAGTCACTTTGGTATGTATGAAACAATTCACGAGATGGCCGATCTTATGAAGAGCTGGAAGAAAAAAGGTAATAAAATGTTTTCCACTATTGGAAACCAGAATCCTACACCTATTAAAGGTTTAAATTTAACTGAACATATTACAAGTTTTGGATTAGATTTAGCAATAGAATTAGCTGATTATTTAGAAGATAACCACAAAGCCGGTAATAAACCTTTTAGCCAAAAAGAAATAACAGATCGCTGCAATCAGAAAAACCTTGATCGTGGAATGAGACGATGGAATTTTCCATACGCTCAGATGGGTGCTGATATAGCTACATATCATCCACATTTGATGGATCCAAATAGTAGTCTTTATTGTGGTAATAATGCAGTACAAGCTATTGAACAAATGTTTAAAAAACCTAAAGGCGCTAGCACAACAGAATTTCATGATGCGTGTCTTCAGGACTTAACCGAAAATCTTGGTACGAATGCATCGGCACATGAAGATACACTTTGTATTTTTGTAAGATTTTTAAATAATTTAGATCGATCTGGTAAAGGTTGGAAAAATGCTTCAGGATATTATATGATGGATAAAAACGATAAGCCAATGTATCCAAGTATATGGAGGCCTGAAGCTCTAGAGAAATTAGCGAATAAAGCTACATTATCGGAGTTCTTGCAATGAGTGATAAATCATTTAGTAAAACAGTATTAGAATATAGTGCACATAGAAAATACGTTATGTCTGCTAATAAGAATAAATTAAAAATCTCAGTAATCGGATGCGGTTTTGTAGGAAAGGCTATTATCAATGGCTTTGATGAAAACTTGTGTGATATTACTCCTATTGATATTAAATTTGATACTACAGTAGAAGATACTAATCCATACGATGATGTTTTCTTTATATGTCTGCCTACTCCAATGGCTGACGACGGATCGGTTAATGCTACGCTTGTAATTGAAACTGTTAAATGGCTAAAACTTAATAGAGCTGGACACATTGTAATAAAATCAACTATTACACCTAATATTATTGACAGACTTTCTGACGATAGAGTAGTATACAATCCAGAATTTTTAAATGAAGTATCAGCTAACGAAGACTTCATTAATCCTCCAATGCACATATTTGGAGGTCATATTAAAGATACAAATAATATAGAAAAGATATATAAAAAATATAGTAAATGTAAACCTTGCCCTTCTCACCATGTTTCACTGAAAGAAGCAAGTTTTATTAAATACGGAATCAATTGCTTTCTTGCTACGAAAGTATTATGGTTTAATCAATTTTATAATACGGTGAAAGATCACGGCTGCAATTTTGATGAGATTACTTATGCAATGAAAGGTGATCCAAGAATCGGACATTCGCATATGAGTGTACCAGGATTTGATGGTAAAATGGGATTTGGAGGAGCTTGTTTTCCAAAAGATACTTCAGCATTTTTAAACTTTGCAATATCATTTTCTTTGTTAGATGAAGTGATTAAATCAAATAATAAGATTAGATCTGAATATACGAAAGACGAAAGAGAATTTGAACAAAATATCTCTTTCAGTAAATAACTATTTACTTTATTTCTATAGTATGATATAATAAGCCTATAATCAAAGGAGATATACATGGCGTCCATTATGGATAAACTCAAAAAGAATTCAAAGCTCAAAGCCAGTGAAGTTCTTTCTGAGTCTAAATTTTTTAACGAAAAAGATATGATAGAAACTGATGTGCCAATGGTTAATGTTGCACTATCAGGATCGGTTGATGGTGGTATGTCACCAGGCCTAACAGTTTTAGCTGGTCCATCAAAACACTTTAAAACTTCATTTGCTTTACTGATGGCAAGCGCTTATCTTAAAAAGAAAAAAGATGCAGTAATGTTGTTTTATGATTCTGAGTTTGGTTCACCTCAGTCTTATTTCGAACAATTTGATATTGATACTTCGCGGGTTCTTCACACACCAATTACTAATGTCGAAGAACTAAAATTCGATCTGATTGGTCAGCTTGAAGAGCTCGATGCGAAAGATGAAGTCATTATTGTTATCGATTCTATTGGCAATCTTGCTTCAAAGAAAGAATTGGAAGATGCTCAGAATGAAAAATCTGTAGCTGATATGTCGAGAGCAAAAGCTCTTAAAGGTCTATTCCGCATGTCAACACCTTATCTTGCTATGAAGAATATTGTAATGCTTGCAGTAAATCATACTTATCAAGAGATTGGTCTGTATCCAAAAGCAATCGTATCAGGCGGTACTGGCATTTACTATAGCGCTAACAATATCTGGATCCTTGGCCGGCGGCAAAATAAAAAAGGTACAGAAATTACTGGTTATGATTTTGTTATCAATATCGAAAAGTCGCGCTTTGTTAAAGAAAAATCTAAGATTCCTATTTCAGTATCATGGGAAGGTGGAGTAGAAACATATTCAGGCTTGCTAGAAGTAGCTATGGCAGGCGAATATGCTCGCAAGCCATCAAATGGTTGGTACGAAGGTGTCAACCCAGCTACAGGCGAACTTCTTACTGGAAAGACACGTGAAGCTGGTACACTTGAAAAAGAATTCTGGGATCCAATCTTTTTAAACACTGACTTTAAAGACTTTATTAAAAAACAGTTCACTATTGGATACAAGTCAGACATAGATATGGATGAGATCTTAGAGATGGAGATATAATGCAATATATTGAAAACAAGGATTATGAATTTATTCCTAGCGACAAAGATGATTGGCAGATAAGATTTTTATCTGGCGATTTTATTGAAAGTGTTATAAAGTTCGGAACTATTCGTATGGCACATGGCGATCAAATGACATTTGATTTTCATGTAGAGACCTCTCCAGATGAAACGTTATCTGCAGAAAATGAAGAACTACAAAAGCATGCTGGTGATATTTTAATATCAATTATAGAAGATGCTATCGAAAATAAAGCAACTGATCTCCAGATTAAAGAGGTAAAATAGTGAATACAAATATAGAACAAGTTGTTCTTAAAAATATTCTAACTAATGAAACATATATGAGAAAAGTTCTGCCTTTTATTAAGGCAGAATATTTTGAAGGGATTTACAGAGAACTTTTTAAGCAAAGTGGTAAGTTTGTTGCTAAGTATAATAAACTGCCATCAGCAGAATCTTTTAAGATTGAAATTGATTCTGCTGACAAATTCGGCGACGAGCAATATCGTCAAGCAATGGAAATCATTCCTGAGCTATTCACAAAAGAAACAAGCGATGAGCAATGGTTACTTGATGCCACTGAAAAGTGGTGTCAAGACCGAGCATTGTTTAATGCTGTTATGGAGTCAATTAGTATTATTGATGGTAAGCATCAGACGTTATCTAAGAATGCTTTGCCTGATATTCTAACCAAAGCTCTTGGTGTATCATTTGATACGAATGTCGGCCATGATTATCTTGAAGCATTTCAAGAACGTTATGATTTTTATCACCGTGATGAAGAACGCATTCCTTTTGATATTGAATTGCTTAATGATATTACAAAGGGTGGTTTACCACGTAAGACCTTAAATATTATTCTAGCTGGTACTGGTGTTGGTAAGTCATTAGCAATGTGTCACTTTGCTGCAGCTAATCTGACTGATGGTAAGAATGTCTTATACATAACAGCTGAGATGGCTGAAGAACGTATTGCTGAACGTATCGATGCTAATCTTCTTAATATTCAAATTGATCAGTTGACCGATTTAAGCCAATCTATGTTTGCTGAGAAAGTCCACAATCTTTCAAAGAAAACTAATGGCAAACTAATCGTAAAAGAATACCCAACTGGTTCTGCTAATGTCGGTCATATGAGAGCATTACTAAGCGAACTAAAGCTTAAAAAATCATTTATTCCTGATATAATTTATATCGATTATTTGAATATTTGTGCATCATCAAGAATGAAGGGAATGGGTGGTGCTATTAACTCATATAATTATATTAAAGCAATTGCAGAAGAGTTTCGTGGCTTGGCAGTTGAATTCGATGTGCCGATCGTCTCTGCAACGCAGACGACGCGTAGTGGTTATGGTAACTCGGATGTTGGGCTTGAAGATACGTCCGAGTCTTTTGGATTACCCGCTACAGCAGATTTAATGATTGCTCTTATTGCTACTGAAGAACTTGAACAAATGGGTCAGATCGCAGTTAAACAATTGAAGAATAGATACAATGATCCAACGTTTCATAAGCGGTTTGTTGTTGGAGTTGATAGAGCTAAAATGAGATTGTTTGATGCTGATGACAGTGCTCAAACATTAATGAACGATACGCCAGCATTTGATAATTCAGCTACTGGTGAAAGAATATCTAATAGCAACTTTGAAGGATTTAAATTATGAAACAAACAGAGGCAGAATGCCTTGTTGTAACAAGTGAGGAATGCGCTGAATTAACAAAAGAATGTATGAAAATTTTAAGATTTGGAATGAACGATGATTACAGACAAAATCTTATAAATGAAATGGGAGACGTTCAATGTATGCTAGATTTATTGGGTGATTATTTTGATATTTCTAGCGATGAAATGTTGGATGCATCTATCGCTAAAAGAAAAAAACTAAAAAAATATAGTAACTTGATAGGAGATAAATAATGGGTAAAGAACAGTCACAAGGTATTCATACCGGAACATCCAAATCAATTCGTAAAGCTATGCGCCGAGATTATCTTGCTTCAGGAGATAGGTTTATGAATCAAATGAAAGCTTTATCACAAGGTAGAGATGTAGTATTTACTATTGAAAATCCAAATAAGACTGAAACAAATAAACGATTTATTAAACAGCGGATTTCGGGTAAAAACTATTTAAATTCACGTAAAGGAACTTTTACGATGAAAGAAGTACAATAAAGCAATGGAAACGGTATTAGCATTTTTTATAGCAGGATTTTTTACTGGTATTGGCTGGTGGTCTGCTGAAAAAGTAACTAATAAAATTGATACGCATTATGAACAAAAGGATGAACAAAATGAGAATTGAACTTGAAGATGACGCAGTATACGAATTGGTACATCAGGCTCTTATGCAACTCGAAGAAAGCTTGCCTCCAAATAAAAAATTAACAAAAGCTATTAAAAGAATTAATCATAACATCATGATTCCATCTGAATGGGAAGAAATGTATGAACGAGACTTTGTTGATTATGACAGTGGAGATTATAGCTAATGAAGGCCAGATTAATAGGATATACTCAGACTCCGTCTGGAGATTTTATTGGTGTTGATGATCTACAAGACTTTGTAGCATATTGCGCTAGAGTGTCAAATCCTACAAATCAAATGAGTAGTGCAACCGCAGAAAAACTTATCAGATATTTGATTAAGCATAAACATTGGTCACCTCTTGAAATGGCCTCTGCTACTATGGAAATTGAAACCACACGAGATATTGCTCGTCAGCTTCTTCGCCATAGATCATTTTCATTTCAAGAATTTAGCCAACGATATGCTAACCCAGCTGATATGGGTGAAACATTTGTATTGTCAGAAGCAAGATTGCAAGATCATAAGAATAGACAAAATTCAATTGAAACTGAAGATGACAAGTTGAAAAATGAATGGTGGGATAAGCAAATAGCTGTTATAGAAACATCTAAGATGGCTTATAACTGGGCAATCGATAATGGCATCGCAAAAGAACAGGCTCGTAAGGTTTTACCTGAAGGTTTGACTTTATCTCGCTTGTATGCTAACGGAACTCTTAGATCATGGATTCATTATATTGAATTGAGAAGTGGTAATGGTACTCAGAAAGAGCATATGGAATTAGCTCGAGAGTGTGGTAAAGCTATTAGTAAAATCTTTCCTCTTGCTGAGGATCTAATTCAAGGAGAATAAAAATGGGCAAAAAACTTTCAACATATTATTCAGACAATGGCAATGATTACTGTGAAATACATTTCGATTATAAAGAAGAACACGCTTATATAAAATACTTCGATGATAATGGTATTAAATATTTTGAAGAATCTTTTACTAATAAATCTTTAAATTATGTTGAAAGTGCTGCTGAAAATTGGGCGTTAGGGCATAAGGTCCTATCGCCTGAACATAATATGCAATATACGCTTGATTTTAGAAAGCAGGCTTAATATGGGATTAGAAACTGAAAATATGCAACTTACAGATAACGCTCGTGTTCAAATTTTACAAGAAGAAGTAGATTATTATCGTACTTTAATTGAGCCTCATGATTGCGGTCATATATACACTACTATTAATTTTTTAAATGATCGTATTCAAAATCTGTTAGGTGGTAAAAAAGAGTGGCCTTTTGTAAAATAATGGTTTACTTTTTATTTAAAATGTAGTATTATACAATCTATAATAATAAATCAGGAAACTTAATGAAACTTAAACATATAGCAATGATGTTAGGCAATGCCGCAGTTTGTGGCATTGTCGGTTATGCTGCTTATGAAGGTACAAAAGTAGCTACTGAAAAAAAAGAAGAGGTACAGTTACTTGCAGAACAAATGGCTAACGAATTAGCAATCGAGCAGGAAGCTATTCGAACAGCACAAGCAGAAGAAGTTAAGCAGATACAATGCTTAGCTACAAACATATATTATGAAACCATGGCGTCTTCTTTAATAGACTCTATGGCTGTGACAGACGTGGTACTGAACAGAGTTAAACATGAAAAATACCCTGGCACTCCGTGCGAAGTAGTACATCAATCGTATTTAAATGATAAGGGTGAACCACTATTAAATAAATGTCAATTTAGTTGGTATTGCGATGGTAAGGCTGATGAGCCACAGAATGCTGAAGCATGGGAGCGATCAGTCAATCATGCTGTTACAATGTTCACTACTAGTAAATGGCGTGGAATAACTGAAGGTTCTACTCATTATCATGCAACATATGTAAGTCCTAGCTGGGCAAAAGCTTTTACTAAAATAGCTCAGATGGGAGCTCATATTTTTTATAGAATGGAAGATGGACAATCATGAGTGATAAAATTAAAGCAGAAGCACAGACCCAAGCAGAGATTGCTTTTGATGGGTTTATGCTTTGGATGAAGCGTGGTACATTATATGCATGCATCTTTTTAGGTATAGTTGTATTTGGCTGTAATGCTGGCGTTGAAGATGACACATATCCTGCCTACAATGGTGAACAATATGCTCCTACTAATATGGGAGATAATTAATGGAAATTATATGGGTATTAATACTAAGTGTGTGTACCACAGATCATTGTATTACGCAAACAGTTTTAGAGACCACTACACAAGATAAGTGTCTAAATGAAAAAGTATTACACGAACAATTGCCTTCAGATGGTGATTGGAAAACCGTTGAATACAAGTGTGAACTATTAAATAGTGTGGAAACATAACAAACAATGGTAAAACCTAATCTTAATAATTGGAAATTAAATTTAGAAGATATTCATTGGATTGAATATGCTCTTAGTTACAGACTACAAAGATTGACAATGAAAAGACTTACTGTAAAAAAACAAAGCAGTAAAGATGATATAGATAATGAAATAAAACATATAACAGAACTACAAGGAAAAATGTTTAATCAAAAAGAATGGCGAAGAGCAAAAGTAGGTGACACACCTTATATAAGTGGATAAAAAATGGATCTTTTTCAAAAACAAAAATTTACT
>Ga0209632_10002880_pt1 | contig 16313 bp, 10 predicted proteins | sample COG_10_FD_184754 | JGI IMG/M metagenome (GOLD analysis project Ga0209632, IMG submission 184754) | Pelagic Microbial community sample from North Sea - COGITO 998_met_10 (SPAdes) (version 2) | ecosystem: Environmental > Aquatic > Marine > Neritic zone/Coastal water | place: Helgoland, sampling... | reverse complement strand
AAAGATTAACCGGCCTTCACGAGACTGCAGCAATTACGGACTTTAGCTACGGAGTTTCTGACAGAGGAGCATCAATAAGAATACCGATTATTACTGTAGAGCAAGGCTGGAAAGGCTGGCTTGAAGACAGAAGACCTGCATCTAACGGAGATCCTTATAAAATTGCAGGAAGAATAGTAAAGACTGTAAAATCTGCTAAAGTATAATTTAAAGAAAATTTTATTCTTTATTCTCTTTTTTACCAATTGGAAATCCAGTAATCTCGTCATCTTCAAAAGCGGCTGATTTAATGTCGTCCTGAATTTGTTGAGAAGCGTCCCTTAATTGTCTCATTCCTCTTCCGAGGCTTCTTGCAATTTTTGGAATACTTTTAGATCCAAAAAATAAAAGAACAACCAGAAATACAAATATTAGTTCTCCCGCACTAATTCCTTCTAAAAGTAATAGCTGGAGACTATAAAACATTAAGCGTTTATTTTATTTTTTGACAAATCTACAACAAGTGGCGTTGCTATAAATAATGAAGAATAAGTTCCTACTACTACGCCAACCATCAAAGCAAAAGCAAAACCTTTTATAGACTCTCCTCCAAATATAAATATTGTTAGAAGAACTAAAAATGTACTTAAAGAAGTATTGATAGTTCTAGAAAGTGTACTATTTAAAGCCCTATCAACTACTTGAACAGCAGATGATTTTTTGTGAAGAACAGAGTATTCTCTGATTCTATCAAAAACAACAACAGTATCATTAATAGAATATCCTACAACAGTTAGAATTGCAGCAATAAAAGCTTGATCAATTTCCATTGAGAATGGAACAATATTGTAAAATATTGAAAATAACCCAAGTACAACCAAAACATCATGGAACATCGCAATTAAAGCACCTAATCCAAATTGCCATTTTCTAAATCTATAAGCGATGTAGATAAATATGATAAATAACGAGAATATCACTGCCAAGAATGAACCTTTAATTAATTCATCAGAAATTTGGCTCTCTACACCTCTAGAGGTCAAAAGAGTATAGGTCATACCCTCATTAACATCCTCAATATTTGAATAACCTAAATCCTGAAATGCTTGAGCTAGTGAAGCATCTATTTTTGCAACTTTAACTTTGTTTTTAAGAACTGATTTTTCTAAATATTTGGTAGTTATTTCTAAAGTATATGCGTTATCTACAGTTTTAACTTCAGGTGCAATATTATTTCCGTTGTCATCAACGCATCTATCACTTACCGCATTTTGAACTGCAGATTTATCTATTTTTTCTGAAAATTCAACCCTGTAAGTTCTTCCACCAGTAAATTCAACACCTCCATCTAATCCCTTGGTAGATAATGAAAAAATTCCAAAGCCAACAATCAAGGCTGAAATAACATAAAATACTTTTCTTTTCTTTAAAAATTCTATCGTACTTCCAGTAAATAAATTTTCTGTAAATTTTCTAGAAAAATGAACGTCTTTATTAGTATCTAAAAAGTAAGAGAAAATTAATCTAGTTATAAAAATTGCTGAAAACAGCGAGGTAAATACACCTATAATTAATGTAGTAGCAAAACCTTGAATAGGACCAGAACCAAAATAAGCCAGAACTACAGCTGTAAGAAGTGAAGTTACATTGGCATCAATAATCGCAGAATAAGCATGCTTATATCCGTCCTGAATAGCTAATTTAATTCCCTTTCCATTTTTCAGCTCCTCCCTTATTCTTTCATAAATAAGAACATTTGCATCTACAGACATTCCTATAGTTAAGACTAAACCTGCTATACCAGGCAATGTCAAAGCTGCACCTAGGGAAGCTAAAGTTCCAATTATAAAAAAGACATTTGCTATCAAAGCGACATTTGCAACCCAACCTGCTCTCTTGTAATAAAAAATCATATAAAAAAGAACCAATAAAAAAGCAAAGAAAAAAGACCAAAGTCCAGAATTAATATTTTCCTCACCAAGGGATGGACCAACAATAGCTTCGTCTACAATCACAGCAGGAACTGGAAGGGAACCAGCCTTCAAAATATTGGCTAAATCTTGCGCTTCTTCAATTGTTTCAAAGCCACCGGAAATTTCTGTGTTTCCGCCAGTTATCTTTTGTCTTATAAAAGGAGATGAAAAAACCTGATCGTCTAAAACAATTGCTATTACTTTTCCAACTTTCTGTTCTGTCCACTTTGCCCAAACATCTGCAACATTTGAATTGAAAGAAAGTGCAACCGATGGTTTAGAATCGTTATCGAAACTTTGCGAAGCATTTACAACATCTTCACCATTAATCTTAGGCTCTCCACTAGTTGGTATTTCAATTGCCATTAAAGTATGACCAGTGAAACTTTGAGATGTTTCATATTTACTTACATCTCTTGACCATAAAAATTTATGTCTTCTAAGATTGAAAATATCTCTTGCCACCTTTGACTTAAGCATAGAATTAATTTTAGCAGTATCCACGGACTTTGCAACTCCAATATATGGGCTGTTAGATGTGTGAATAAACCAAAGACTACCATTTAAAATCTTTCCATCGGCCAACATAATAGAGTCCTGAATTACTCTTTCTAAAGATTTTTCTTCTAGCAAAGAATCGTTAGCTTTCTTATCATTCATATAAGATTCTAATTCAATAGCAGAAAAAGAATTTAGAGAGTCTTGAGAAATTTCTATAAAATCTGATTCAACATCGTTTGATGACTCTTTAGAAACTGCCTTATTCAGCTCTAAAAACTCATCTGTCCAATCTGCGTGAGCTCCGTCCCAAAATTCTAAGCTAGCTGTAGACTGAAGTAAATTTCTAATTCTATTTTTATCCTTTGCTCCAGGAAGCTCAATCTGAAGTCTGCCAGAAACAGCAAGCTTTTTAATATTAGGCTGGCTAACACCAAACTTATTGATTCTAGATTCTATTATTCTATGTGTTTTTTGAATAGCATCTTCACTCAAATCTCTAAGAGTTTGAATTATTTGGTCATTTTTATTAGCTGATGTTTTTTCAACTGAATTAATATCCATATAATCTTTTAGTCCATTACTAAAGAAAATCATTGGAGGGTTTTTAGGATACAGCTCTTTATAGTGAGCATAAAAAAGACCTATAAAATCATCGTTATCTGAATCTACTGTTGTAGAACCTTCCTTAAAATCTTTAAGAGCAGCATTAAAAGGGTTTTTGAATGAAATTTTGGAAGAATTTCCAGCAAAATTCTTTACTAAATCTTCTATGGAAACTTCTAAGGTAACACTCATACCTCCTTGAAGGTCTAATCCAAGACCTAATTCTTGATCTTTACATCTTTGGTAATCTAAATCTAAGATTGGATAGGTCGGTTGGTCTCTGTTTTCTGCTAATAATTTTTGTTCATAGTAGGAAACAATCTGTTGTTTTTCTTTATCACCTCCAATTACTAGAGTGTCTCCATTGATTACAAATTCGACCGCCTCGTTGGAGAGAGAGTCGTACTTTTGCTCTGCTAAATCATGAATATCTGTTTCAAAAGATTTTGTAACCCATGAAAAGGAAAGCTGATATAAACAGGCTAAAAATAATAAAATGGTAAATACCCATATTGCACTTCTATTTCGCATTAAAATTTTTTTAGTTATTAATATAAATAAAATTGAGGGCGCAAATATAAAATTTCAATTGGTTATTACCAACAATTCCACAACAAGTTAATAATGTTTGACTTTAAGAACTACATTTGTATTAACTAGATTATCAATATTTTAAAGAACTAAACCATCTATTTTATAAAATAAATCGTATAAATATTAGTGTACTTGACTATATCCAAAAAAATATCGATACTCTTATTTTTAGTAATGTTTTTTACTTTGGTAAAAAGCCAGAACTTTTCACTAGTTCAGCAAAACAGTATTCGAGTAATCGTAAATAACGATACTCTTATTAACCCATGGACAGGCGGATTTAATTCTGCACAAATTTCAAAAATCGACTTAAATAATGATCAAATTGAAGATTTATTTGTCTTTGACAGATCTAGTGACAAAGTAATCACCTTTATTTCTGAAAATAATAATTTTATCTACGCCCCAGAATATGAAAGATTATTTCCACCTGATTTAAAGAACTGGGTTTTACTAAGAGATTTTAACAATGATGGAAAAAAAGATATATTTAGTTATGTCTCCGGAGGAATAGGACTTTGGAAAAATACTTCTAGCGGAAATGAACTATCCTTTAATTCATTGAGTTTTTTCCAATCTTCTATAAATGCTAATGTGCCATATATTTTATCTTCCCAATACAATAACGATGTCAATATTTATGTGGTTTCATCAGATGTTCCTTGTATTAGTGATATAGACAACGATGGAGATTTAGATATTTTAAATTTTGGAGTTCAAGGATCAGTAATAGAATACCACAAAAATATTTCGACAAATTTAGATACCTTAATTTTTGAAATGAAAAATGCTTGCTGGGGAAATTTTAGCGAATCTGGATTGTCTAATACCTGCACCTTATTTGATACTTGTTTATTTAATGTCCCTAACCCTGAAGACTCAGTAAGTATTACAAGAAATAATTTAAGACATAGTGGTTCAACCATCCTTTCTTTAGACTTAAACAACGACCAAGTAAAGGACCTAATTCTTGGCGATGTTTCTTACAGCAACCTAGTGGCATTATACAATGATAGTACAGGAGTTAACTTAAACACCTCCTTTATTTCTCAAGACACGCTTTTCCCAAGTTACTCTGTGCCAGCTGACTTGCATCTATTCCCAGCTACATTTTATGAAGATATGGACCACGATGGTATAAAAGATTTGATAGTATCCCCTAACTCTAGTAGTGAGTCAGCAGATAAGGAGAGTATTTGGTTCTATAAAAATTTTGGAAGCAACAATTCCCCTCAATTTTATTTGCAAAATAAAAATTTTCTCCAGGAAAATACCATTGAACTTGGGAGAGAATCTAAACCATTAATAGTGGATATAAACAACGATCAAATTTTAGATCTTTTGGTCTCTAATTTTGGTGAGTTTGATTTAAGTATTCCAATTCATTATAATTCTTACATAGAGTCTTATGAAAATGTAGGAACCAACGAAAATCCAATATTCAAGAAAATCTCCAGTGATTTTCAAAATATTTCCTCCCAAATAAACGATATTAATTTAGTTCCTACGTTAGGAGACTTAGACGGAGATGGAGATTTAGATGCAATTGTGGGTGACTACAGCGGAAAATTGCATTTCTTAGAAAACGTTTCTTCAAACCCAGCAATAATAAATTTAAGTATAAGCATATCTCCCTTAACTGATGTTTTTAATAATGTTTTTGATTTTGGATTTAATGCTCACCCTACACTTTTTGACGTAGATAATGACAATGATCTAGATTTAGTAGTGGGTGAAGCAATAGGGAATTTAAATTATATTGAGAATATTGGAGATTCTATTAATTTTAATTTTGATTTAAGGTCTGAAACATTCGGAGGAGTATCGGTATCTGAGTGGTGGACCAATATAGGAATGAGTTCTCCTATTTTTTATAGAAATGGATCTGATATTGAATTGTATGTAGGAAGCAAAAGAGGCGCTATTTATAAATACAATAATATAGATAACAACCTATCGGGAAGTTTTAATTTAGTAGATAGTAACTTTAATAATATTTTTACAGGAACTCATAGCACACCAGCAATTTCGGATTTAAATAATGACTCTTTAATTGATTTTATTATAGGTAATAAAAGAGGTGGACTTTCTTTATTTATGGGTTCTAATGATTCTTTAATTTCGACTTCAAGAACCCCGAATAAATTAGAAAATAAATATGAAATATTTCCGGTACCAGCTAGAGATTTTATTAATGTTAAAAATCTTAAAAAGCTGCTTTATTTTGAAGTAATAAGCTTAACAGGAAGGAAAGTTAAAACTGGATATACTAAAGGTGCAATTCCAGTAAGTAAATTGAACAGTGGAATATACTTTATAATGCTTGAAGATGGGATTCATAGAAATATTTTAAAGTTTGTTAAATGTTAAATCCCACAATAGTTTTTATAGACGATGAATGCATATTTTGCAATTTTTGGGGGAAATATATTCTAAAAAATGATAAATCGGACTCTATTTTAATAAGTCCATCTACATCCAATGTCTTTAAAGAAACCAAAAAAAAAATTAAACTATTTCCAAATCCCAAAGAGACTATTATACTCTACCACAATGGACAAATTTATTCTAAATCTTTAGCGGTAATTAAAATATCAGTTTTAATGAAAAATTGGCAATCAATAATGTCGGTAAGCTATATAATTCCAAATTTTATAAGAGACTTCTTTTACGATATTATTTCTAGAAATAGAAAATCTATAATGTCGGACAGTTGTGTTATAGATGAACTGAAAAGAAAAGATAAATATGTAGTCTAGATTTAAACTAGATACTGTCTAATGCGCTATTCATATTTCTTACTGCAGCAGCACTTTTTTCAAATAAGTCTTTTTCTAGTTCATTTAAATCAACATCCACTATCTTTTCCCATCCATTTTTCCCTACAATAACTGGCACTCCTACACAAATGTCTTTCTGGCCATATTCTCCATCCAAGAAGACAGAGCAAGGAATAATTCTTTTTTGATCGTTGAGAATACTATCTACTAAAAAAGCTACGGCTGCTCCAGGTGCATACCATGCTGAAGTTCCTAATAATCCAGTAAGAGTCTTACCCCCTACCATAGTATCAGCAGCAACTTTATCTAAATGATCTTTATCTAATAAATTACTGATTGAAATTCCGTTATAAGTTGCTAATCTTGTTAGAGGAATCATTGTTGTATCTCCATGACCTCCTATTACCATTCCATGAATATCACTTGAGGGTTTTCCTAATGCTATTGATAAGTAAGTTCTAAATCTTGCACTATCTAAAGCTCCTCCCATACCTATAATTCGATGCTTATCTAAACCACTCTCTTTTAAAGTTAAATAGGTCATAGTATCCATAGGATTTGACACAATAACAATTACCGCATCTGGTGAATGCTCTAAAATATTATTTGTTACTGTTTTTACTATCCCAGCATTAACACCAATAAGCTCTTCTCTAGTCATCCCTGGCTTTCTTGGAATGCCACTTGTAACAACAACAACATCACTTCCAGCAGTTTTTGAATAATCGTTAGTGCTGCCAATGATTCTAGTATTGAACCCAAGTAAAGAAGATGTTTGAGTCATGTCTAATGCTTTTCCCTCGGCAAAACCTTCTTTAATATCCAATAAAACAACTTCACTAGCAATTCTTTTATAGGCAATTGCATCAGCACAAGTTGAACCTACATTCCCTGCTCCTACAATGGTTACTTTCATAATATTATATTTTATAAATTTTAATTAAGAATTATGTGTCAATATTGGCATACTTAGCATTCTTTTCTATAAACTCTCTTCTTGGTGGAACCTCATCTCCCATTAACATTGAAAAAATTCTGTCTGCTTCCACTGCACTTTCAATAGTGACTTTTCTTAATGTTCTATTTTCTTTAGACATAGTTGTATCCCAAAGCTGTTCTGCATTCATCTCACCAAGTCCCTTATACCTTTGTACATGAACACTAGATTCACTTCCAGAACCTTTCATTTGATCAACATAATCTTTTCTTTGATTGTCGTCCCATGCATACTTGGCTTGTTTGCCTTTTTTAATTAAGTATAGTGGCGGAGTAGCAATATATAAATAACCGTTTTCGATTAATTCTTTCATGTATCTAAAAAAGAAAGTCATAATTAAAGTTTGAATATGACTTCCATCTACATCGGCATCACACATTATAATTACTTTGTGATAACGCAGTTTCTCCATATTTAACGCTCTGGAATCATCCTCGGTACCAACACGAACACCTAGAGCAGTATAAATATTTTTAATCTCTTCATTTTCAAAAATCTTATGTTGCATTGCTTTTTCAACATTAAGAATCTTCCCTCTTAGAGGCATAATAGCTTGAAAATGCCTGTCCCTTCCTTGTTTTGCTGTTCCACCAGCAGAATCTCCCTCAACAAGATATACCTCACATTCTGTAGGGTCTTTGGAAGCGCAATCAGAAAGTTTTCCTGGTAATCCCGCACCACCCATAGGGTTTTTACGCTGTACCATTTCTCTTGCTTTAGTAGCTGCATGTCTAGCAGTTGCCGCAAGAATAACCTTTTGAACAATTTGTTTTGCATCATCTGGATTTTCCTCTAAATAGTCGTTCAACATTTCACTTACAGCCTGACTGACTGGTGCAGTGACTTCTCTGTTGCCCAATTTAGTTTTAGTCTGACCCTCAAATTGAGGTTCTTGAACCTTCACAGAAACAATTGCAGTCAACCCTTCACGAAAATCATCCCCTGAAATATCAAATTTTAATTTGTCTAGCATTCCAGATTTCTCAGCATACTTTTTCAATGTTCCAGTCAATCCTCTTCTAAAACCAGAAAGATGAGTTCCTCCCTCATGAGTATTAATATTATTGACATAGGAATGAATATTTTCAGCGTAAGAATTATTATAAATTAAAGCTACTTCTACTGGTATTCCATTTTTTTCACCCTCAACACTTATAACTTTTTGAATTAATTTCTCTCTAGTTCCATCCAAAAACTCGACAAATTCTGACAACCCTCGTTCTGAATAAAATGTTTCTACAGGTGCATTCCCATCTTCATTTTTAGATTCCGAGCGCTCATCTGTCATGACAATCGTCAAGCCTTTGTTGAGAAAAGACAATTCACGCATTCTAGTAGCCAAAATATCGTACTGGTATTCAAGAGCTTCAAATATTTCAGGATCTGGGTAAAATATAACTTCAGTTCCTTTTAAGTCGGTAGTTCCTTCTTCTTTAACTAAGTACTGCTCCTTCCCTTGCTTGTATTCTTGGACATAAATCTTACCTTCTTTAAAAACACTTGCCTTTAGATTGATGGATAAAGCATTTACTACAGAAACACCAACTCCATGCAAACCACCAGAAACTTTATAGGAGTCTTTATCAAATTTACCACCAGCACCAATCTTTGTCATTACTACTTGCAAAGCTGATACACCTTCCTTTTTATGAATTCCTACAGGAATTCCACGACCATTATCCATTACACGAATTCCATTGCCTTCTAAAATAGATACTGAAACTTTATCACAATGTCCTGCCAAAGCCTCATCAATAGAATTGTCTACAACTTCATATACTAAATGGTGTAATCCTCTTGAACCAACATCTCCAATATACATCGATGGACGCATCCTAACATGCTCCATTCCTTCAAGAGCCTGAATACTGTCTGCTGAATAATCTTTTTCTTCACTCATTTGATAAAATTTGAATGAACAAATATACTATTTATAGAGCACTTTAAAAGGAAGAAAAAACCCAATTAATTGGATACTTTTCAACAATTAGAAACTAATTGTAATTCCACCTAAAATATTAATAGATTGAACTGGAAAATTTTGCCAATATTGGTATTTTTTGGCTGTGAAATTATTGAACTGAATGAAAGCGGAAACTTTTTGGTTGTACCTATATTCTGCAGAAATATTCATGTCTACAAAAGTTGGCAAACTGTAAATGTATTTATCATCTTCCAGCTCATAAATTGATTCTGGCTCAGAATAAGAAAAAACATCTCTTTTGCCTACCAAATAAAAATCAGATTTTAAAACAATTTTATCTGACAAATCTAATAAACCAGACAATGTAAATATAAAGTCAGGTTTTTGCCAAGCACGACTAAAATTAGAAGGGCTGTATATAAAATATTCCCCCTTAGCTGATATTTTTAACTTTTCTAACTCCTGATAAGTGATTTCAGCAAGAAAAGATGTTTGACTAAGGTTATCGTACATCATCTGGAACTTATTGCCGTAGGAAGAGGTTGTATCTGGAATAAAGAAATACATACTATCCAAATTCTGGAAAGAACTAGATAAATTAAAAGTGAATTTACTACTTAAAGAACCCCTTACACCAGCAAATATATTGCTTTTTTGAACTGTGTTTTGAAGTGGTGAATCCTCAGAAATAAATGGATTTTCTAACCTTATGTCATTGAAAGTATTTCTTTTTACATTGCCAACCCACCCTCCATAAGGGATAAACACATTGTTAAAAAGACTGTAGCTAACCTCTAAATCTGGAAATACATAAAATTTAGCATTTTCATTAATATTGGCCTGGAGAGATATTCCAGCTTTAAAAATTAAATTGTTTTTTCTTGAATAAATATGTGGTCTAAAACGAACGATACCAGACGTATTAGAACTTTGGTTGCTTGGCTGAATAATATTGTTTTCGTCTAGTTCTAAAATGTCTGGAGAATTTATATTATTTATATCTAATTCAAAAGTTCCTAAAAATTCTTCATCCAATATCAGCCACCCAGAATGAGCCCCAAGAAGAAAATGATTTTCAGAAAGATTATAATTGCTATTTAGATGGTGGAAATCTACCCAACTTTTAATTCTTAATTTATTGGTATCTCTACCAGTATTTCTAGAATTAAACTTTAAATGCAAATCCAATAAATCGTAATTTTGCTTAAAAAGAGTATCAGAATTTTTAAACGATTCTATTCCTAAGGAGTCATTGACATCTATACCATAAAATTGATACATAGAATTGTCGTTATAATCCAATCCATAAAACTGATATGAATTTCTTTCATACTGAACTTCGGACCACAAATCGTAATTCATAAAAAACTTTTGATAATACCCTCCTAAATTTAAATCTGAAAATTTAGTATTCCCCATTTCTTTAATACTAGAAAAACTACCATTTGATCTTGCGTTTAGACCCCAACTTTCATCTCTTGATCTTTTTGAAGCATAATTCAGTTCCAATAGTGGAGTTAGGTAAGTTCCTGCTCCAGCTTTTAAATAACCCCTATATAACTTGTCTCCATTAGCAGTTATCTTTAACCTTGCAGGCTTTATATTTTCAATAGAGTAATTTGTCATATGACGCTTTGGCTCTAAATAGTATTTAACATCGTCCAATATAGTTACAGAGTCTGTGTGAATTGGAAAAATTGGTGTTTTTTGAATCTTAGCAATTCTTCTATTCCCAGATCCAATACCTAAAAAAGTTTCGGTGTTTTCATTTTGTTGAGCAATACTACTAAAACTCAATATTGCTGAAATAAAAAAAAGTAATATTTGGAGTTTATTTATTTTCATCTTTCTTAATTTCCTTTGAATCAACTTCCTTTGGATTTAAAACTTCCGGAGTGTTTTCTAGATCCTTATCAATTGTTTCTAATTCTATTTCCAATTCTTCTTGCTCTGGCTGTTCTTGCATTTCATTAAGTTCCAAATTCTGGATATATTCTATTTTTTGAACTGCTACTGCTAAAATTTCATCTTTTTTATAACCATCGTAATTGTCTAAAATACTTTCAATACTATGTTTTGCATTGAAATAATCTTTCTGAGCTGTGAAATTATCTCCAAGCAATAGTATTCCTTTTGCTAACCAATAATCGTAGGAAGGCTTTTGCTTGACTAGCTCCATTATTAAAGACTCACAGGATATATAATCTTCACTTTTAAATGCAATCTCGCAAATGTGGTATTTCGCTTCTGCTGCTGCAATACTTTTGGTGAACTGCACGACACTGTCGTAATATAATTTCGCACTATCTAATTGATTTATTTTTTGATAAGATTGACCCAAAAATAAATACGCATCTTCTTGAAGCTTATTATTTAAGTCCGATAACTGAAGAACCTTTTTTGCATACTTAATGGTAGAATTGGGATTATCTAAATAATGAAAACAATAAAACTGCCCCTTTTTAGAAATTGACAAGTCTTCTTGATTAATACTTACATCTTCTAGAACTGAAAAGTAAGTAAGAGATTTTTTGAAGTCTTTAGCATCATAAGTTATTTCTCCAGCATACTTTAAAGCTTCTATATAATAATTATTATTTGGTTTTGCAGAAATGTAATCATAGTGAAATAAAGCTTGTGTTTTCTTATCCTCCGCATAATAACAATTAGCCATAAAATAATGTGCAGAAATTTCTCTTACAGGTTCTTCAATATTATCTAGGTAGTAAGAAGCTTTTTCAATTTGCTTATTGCAATCTCCGTTATCTCTTGCAAGAACAACAGACCTCCATAAAGTTGAATCTTTCTCCTGAACACTAACATCGATTCCTCTTGAGCTAAGCCAATCGTAATAACCTGTTAAATTTCCCCTTAAATTATAAACTTCCATCATTAATTCAGTAGCTAATTGATTTTCTTGCTCTGCATCTGGATAATTATCCATTACCGTTAATAAAAACTTTTCAGCTTCTTGATGGTTTTGTTCTTTTAAATAAATACTCCCTATTTCCACATATGCTTTAGATATTAAATTGTTATTTGGATATTCATCAATAAATTTTAAGTAGGTATCTATTGACTCATTATTTCTGTTTTCATCCTTATAAGCCTGGGCTAAATTTAAAAGAGAAGAAACTTGATACTTTGAATTAGGGTATTGGTCTGTTAGCCTTTTTAAAGTGTTTATTTTCCCAAGGTAGTCCTGAATTAGCCCTTGAGAAGTAGCCATTTGATTTAATGCGTAAGAATGGTTTTCATTTCCCACTTTAGAAGACAATGCATAATTTTCTATTGCTAAGCTATCTTCTCTTAGCAAGAAATAAGTGTCAGCAATTCTTAAAAGTGCAATTTTATAATTACTTGAATCTGGCAAATTGTATTGATGAATGTAGTTCCTAAAGTATTTTAAAGCATTTCTAAGTTCTTCTTTTTGAGTTTTCGCTTCATTTCCCGACAAGTTTTCATATGGGTTGGCTTTTTCAAAATAACTGTATCCAATATGAAAATCTAAATCTAAAAACTGATCGGTTAAAATAGCACCGTTAATAAATCTAAATTTTTCATAACTCTCCACAGCCCTTAAATATTCCTTTAAATTATAATTTGATTCTCCGATCCAAAACTGACTCATGGCATTTAAATTTTGGTCAATTGGATACCTTTTAACCAACTCAAAGTTTGCAATTGCATTCTTGTATTCTCTATTATGATACTGCTCTACAGCTCTGTTATACACAATTGTTTGATAAGCTTTCTGCATTCTTGGATCCTTATTTTTTATTTTATCCATTGAAGCAAGTGCATCGTCGTAATTTTTTGTGGTTAGATACACTTTTAATAAAAACTCGTAAGCATCTTTAGCATCTTCAGAATCTGGAAAATCTTCAATAAATTGCTGAAAGGCATTAATTGCTTCGTCGTATGGATTGTAACTTAGTTCGTAAGCCAACTTAGCATAATTAAATAATGAATTTCGTCTTATATCAAGATCAAAATTCAGCTTGCTCGCCTCCTGAAATGCATTTCTTGCATAATCTTTTTCGTCAAGATTTAAATAAGAATCCGCCATATGGTAGTAGGAAATCTGTGTTAACGAATCGTCTGTAGTAGCAACCCTAGAAAAAATCTCAATAGCTTTTTTATGTTTTTTTGTCTGGTAGTAACAATAGCCAACTTGGTAATTACTTTCCCTAGTTGATTTTGCATTTCTCATGAAAGTTTGATAATATTCTAAAGAACGTTCGTATTGATTTTTTTTGAAATAAGAATCTCCAATTAATTTAGCAAACTCCCCTTTTCTTTTTTCTGTAATAGAGTCAATATACAATGGTCCATAGGCAATAAGTTCGTCGTATTTATTTTGCTGATATAAAATCTGTGTAATGTAATAAGGAATGATAGGCTTAAACATTTTATTATTGGCAATCTTTCTAAAACCAACTAAAGCAGTTTGGTACTTTCCCTGGGCATATGCTATGTGGCTGTAATAATATGTAGCTGGAACATCGTAATCTGTTTTACTTTGCAAGAGCTCGTTGAAAAGAACTTTTGATTCAGCAAGATTTTTCTTCATAAATTTGGAATATCCAAGTTTAAAAAGATACTCGCTTTGGTCCTCACTTGATAAATCGTATTGATCAACTTTTTCAAAAAATTCGATAGATTTTTTAAACTTTTTGGTTTGATAATAATGCTTTCCAAGTTGGAAATAAATATTCTTAGATTTTGGATGATCTGGATGGTCTAGTGAAAACCTAGTTAAAATCGTCTCTACATTTCTATGGTATAATTTCAATGCACAAACTGCAAAATAATATTCAGCATTTATTCTCACCTCATCCTGAGGATTGTTGAATTTATTAATGACATCCTTGAAATAGTATTGGGCTGAACTATACTTTTCTTTGTCAAAAAGTTCTTGAGCTATTTTAAAGTTTTTATAAGGATCATTAAGTAGAAAAGTTTTTTGTGCAATAGAAGTATTTATAAAAATTATTGCTAAAGAAAAAATAAATACCTTGATAATCTTATTCATTAAAAAACTATAATTTGATAATTATTAAAGATAGTTAGTGATGACCCATAAGAAATATGGCTTTACTATTATTTTCAACTACAATGTGTTAACATTAAATAGAAGAATTAAAGAAGTATTCTATATTATTATAAATTTGAATGTAAAAGATATTAAACTGCCATGGAACAAAACCTTTTTCTAGACTTTAAAAATGTTGAAATAAAACAACAAAATAAAATAATTCTTAACGAAGTTAATTTAAAGATAAATCAAGGTGAATTTGTATATTTTGTCGGTAAAACTGGAAGTGGAAAAAGTAGTCTTCTTAAAGCAATTTATGGAGATGTAGGGATTAGTAGTGGAGATATTTTTTTTAAAGAACAAACTCTAAAAAAATTAAAAAGAAAGAAAATATTAGAACTCAGAAGAAAGGTTGGTATAATCTTTCAAGATTTTCAACTTCTTATGGATAGATCAGTTGCTGATAATTTAAGATTTGTAATGAAAGCAACTGGATGGAAAGGGAAAAAAATAATTAATGAAGGAATTGAGAAGCTACTTGTAAAAGTAGATATGGTAGATAAAGCAGATTCTTTTCCACATTTAATTTCTGGAGGAGAACAACAAAGAGTAGCTGTTGCAAGAGCATTAGTTAATAATCCAGAATTAATCTTAGCAGACGAGCCAACAGGAAATTTAGACCCGGAAACAAGTGAGAAAATTATGCATCTTTTAAAATCAGTAGCCGAAGAAGAAAAAACAGTAATTATGGCAACTCACGATTTTGACATTATAAATAAATATCCAGCAAGAGTTGTGAAATTCAATAATCAAACTATTTTGGAATAATCTATTATGAATTGATAAGTATTTGCATCCCTATTTATAACTTCAATGTTGTTGATTTAATTATCACCATAATTAACCAAGGAGAGGAAAGTAAAAAACCATATGAAGTAATTTGTATTGACGATGGTTCTAATAAGGAAACTTTAAAATTAAATGCTGAAATCAATTCCCACAATGCGGTTAAATACCTAATTCTTAAAAAAAACATTGGAAGGTCTAAAATCAGAAATCTTTTTTTAGAAAATGCCAATTATGAAAATCTACTTTTTATAGATTGTGACTGCAGCATCCAAAGTGAAAATTTTCTAGAAAAATATTTTGAACAACTTGACAATGCAGTAGTATATGGTGGAAGAAAACACCACTATAATCCGCCAAAAAATAAAAAACTAAGGTGGTTGTATGGAATTAAGAGAGAAGATCAAAACTTTAATTATAGAGTTAAAAACCCATACCATTGTTTTCGATCAAACAACTTTCTGATAAAAAGAGTAATCTTGTCACAAATAAGGTTTAATGAAAAAATTGAAACTTACGGTCACGAAGATACCCTACTATCTTTAGAACTTAAAGAAAATAAAATAGCTATTTTTCAAATTAACAATCCTGTTTTTCATGAGGGAATTGAAGACAGCAGTATTTTTTTAGAAAAAACCAAGAGTGCTATAAAAAACCTAGTATTTTTGGAAAAAAACGTCCTAAACACCAGTTCTATAAAACTTATAAAAACCTATCATCTAATTAATAAACTAAAATTGACATGGTTAATTTTTCCATTGTCAAAACCTATTTTAAATATCCTAGAAAGACAGCTGCTTTCTTCAAGACCTTCTCTAAAAATATTTGACTTATATAAACTGATTTACTTTCTTAGAGAAAAACAAAATGTATAGTTTTTTTAAGAATATTTATAAAATTTTAATACCAAAAAGCTGGCAATTTAAAATAGAACCTTTCATAAGAAAGATAGTTTATTACCTTATCTACAAAGGGGGAAATACAACATGTTTAATTTGTTCTGCTAAGTCAAAAAAGTTTATTCCAATTTCTTTTTATAATAGTGATGACAAAATCTGTCCTAATTGTGGTGCATTGT
>Ga0209632_10002878_pt1 | contig 16322 bp, 20 predicted proteins | sample COG_10_FD_184754 | JGI IMG/M metagenome (GOLD analysis project Ga0209632, IMG submission 184754) | Pelagic Microbial community sample from North Sea - COGITO 998_met_10 (SPAdes) (version 2) | ecosystem: Environmental > Aquatic > Marine > Neritic zone/Coastal water | place: Helgoland, sampling... | reverse complement strand
GGTAAAGGTCAGTATTCTTCAGCTAAAGAAATATTAAATGAATTTGGCATGTATGACCTGCCTATGATTGCTATTGCAAAAGGCAAACAAAGAAATAGCGGTGATGAGACTTTTTTTTACAATGGTAAATCCTTTAAGTTTGAGAGAAATGACCCCACCCTTTTTTTTATGCAACGACTCCGTGATGAGGCTCATAGATTTGCAATCAATTCTCATAGAGCTAAACGGGCTAAAGGAATTAGAAAATCTATGTTAGATCAAATAGATGGCATTGGATCTATAAGAAAAAGATCGTTATTAAACCATTTTGGCTCTGCGAGAGCTGTGGAATCAGCAAGTTTTGATGAGATTAAATCAGTTGAAGGTGTTGAAGAAAAAGTTGCAAAAAAGATATATAATTTTTTTCACGAATAATTATGCTTAAAAAAATTCCAAATATTTTAACTATTGGTAGAATAATATTAGTACCATTTTTTGTACTTGCTTTTTATTTGCCTGGTTTTTATGGAGACTTAACTGCATTTGCATTATTTGTTATAGCTTCATTTACTGATTTTTTAGATGGTATGTTGGCAAGAATGTTGGGTGAAGAATCTAAGTTAGGTGAACTGCTTGACCCAATAGCAGATAAAATTATTGTAGCAACGGCATTAATACTACTTGTAATGGATGGCACTATTAGACATTACGAAGTGATTGCAGCAATAATAATATTAACAAGAGAGATTTTAATATCTGGTTTAAGAGAATTTTTAGCTAGAGGGCAAATTAAACTACCCGTATCTAACTTGGCAAAGTTAAAAACTTTTTTACAGATGATATCTATTGCTCTATTGCTTACTGGTGAAACAGGAAATAAAATTTTAAATTTTCAAGATTATAATGCTCAAACTATTGGAATAATTTTACTTTGGCTTTCTGCTTTTTTGACTCTTTATACTGGATATGAGTATCTAAGAAAAGGTATTGACCATGCGATATCTGAAGATAATAAAAACTAGGCTGCTTTTTTTTTTCTAACTAAAACTTGATAACTTTCATTTAATTCTACTATCATCTTACAAACTTTGAATTTATATTCTCCTATGCATGATACTGGAGTAACTTCTGCTGCTGTACCTGTCAAAAAACATCCAACAAAATTTGATAGTTCTGTGGGTGCAATCTTTCTTTCATGAACTTTAATACCTTTAGTCTTGGCTATTTCAATTACCGTTCTTCTTGTTATTCCATCTAAGAAAGAATCTGGTATTGGTGTATGGATGTCTCCATTTTTATCTTTGAAAAAAATATTTGCTCCTGTTGCCTCTGCAACATTTCCTTCATGATCTAACATTAAAGAGTCTGCATAACCTTGCTGTTCTGCCTCATGCTTTGATAAAGTACAAATCATATAAAGACCTGATGCTTTTGTATCCCATGGTATTGTATTTGGAGCAGGTCTTCTCCAATTAGAAATATTTAATTTAATTCCTTCTACTTTCAGTTTTGGATCAAAATATGATCCCCACTCCCACGTTGCTATAGCAACATGAATTTTTGTCTGTTGTGCAGAAATAGCCATCATCTCACTTCCTCGCCAAATTGTTGGTCTCACATAACCATTCTGTACCCCTTGAACTAAAATAATTTTATTACACGCTGAGTTTATTTCTTCTTCGGTATATGGAACTTTGATGCCCATTCTTTTTGCTGAATAAAAAAGTCGTGCAGTGTGTTCTTCTAATTTAAAAATTGAGCCCTCATAAACTCTTTCTCCCTCAAAAACACAACTCGCATAGTGGAGGCCATGATTTAAAACGTGGATTTTAGCATCCGCCCAATCAACGAGCTCATTATTGAACCAAATTTTACCAGATCTTTTATCGTAAGGTATCATTTATGAAATAATTTTAATTTTATTAAAAATTATCTTTGTATCTATAATATGTCAATATAACTTACCCATAATGAAAGAACTTTTATATTTAAAAGATGAGCAGATAAAAGAGATAGTTGAAAAGCTATTTGTAGTTTATAGGGAGTCTTTTGCCGATGCTAAGAAAATATTAGACCAATATTCTATTGGAATTGCTCATCATAAGGTTATTCACCTACTTTCAATCAATAAAGGAATTACAATCTCTGAATTATTAAAAAAATTGAAAGTCACCAAACAAAGTTTAAATAGGGTATTGAAAGATTTAATTAAACTAGAGACTATTAATTTCAAAAAAGACCAAAAAGACACAAGAATAAAACATGTGTTCTTGAATGAAAAGGGTAAAAAACTTTTTGATGAAATATTTCTAATACAAAAAAAAAGGATTTATAGTGCTCTTTTAAACTCAAAATCAGAAGAAGTACTTAATTTTAATAATGTTTTAAAAAAAATAATTAATGAATAAATATATTGCTCATATCCTGGTTGTTGATGATGATGATGGAATAAGATCATTGGTTAAACAATATTTAACAGAAAATAATTTTTTAGTTACAACCGCAAATAGTGCCGAAGATGCTAGTGAAAAAATTTCAATCATTAAATTTGATTTAATTGTTTTAGATATAATGATGCCTGGCCAAAATGGTTTAGAATTCACCCAAGAATATAAGAGCAAAATAGATACACCCATAATTCTACTCACTGCTAAAGGTGAGGCAATTGAAAGAGTTGAGGGACTAGAAGTTGGCGCAGATGACTATTTACCCAAGCCTTTTGAGCCAAAGGAACTTATATTGAGAATTAAAAACATTCTTAATAAAATAAAAAATGATAATCAAAAAAGAATTATTGAATTTGACAATATAAAGATAGATTTAAATAAACTAATAATTTTTCAAAGTGATAAAGAATTTAAAATAAATAATACAGAAAAAATTATATTAGAAAAAATGATAAATCATCCTGGTAAAACTTTTTCAAGAGAGGCAATTGGAAAATTCATAGATTTAGACAAAGAAAGATCAATAGATGTTATAATAACAAGATTAAGAAAAAAAATAGAAATTGATCCAAAAAATCCTAAATATTTACAAACTTTAAGAGGTGCAGGATATGTTCTCTGGATTGAGTAGAGTGCTAAAAAATTTATTGCCACGTAGATTATTTTATAGAGCATTACTAATTGTGGCTGTCCCAATTATAATTTTACAAGTTATTATTACAATTGTTTTTTTTGATAGCCTTTGGATCAAAACTAACAAAGGTATGACGCGAGCTTTAGTTGGTGAAATTAAAACCTTTATTGCAGCTTATGATAATGAAAAATACAATAACAATGAATTATCAAATCTTTTTACAATTTATTTAGATTTAAATGTAAAATATAAAGAAGATAATTCATTTATGGGAATAGTTAAAGATAGATGGTTTAGCCCAATAGATAGAACTCTAAGAAGAGAATTAAAATCAAAAATTGGTAACGAACAATATTGGTTTGATACAACTGCTTATAAAGAATTAATTCTTTTAAATATTAAATATAAAAATGGTTATTTTGAATTTTTAATACCAAAAGATAGGGTGACTAGCACTTCTGCTAGACTATTTGCACTATGGATAACCTTTCCTGCTATTTTATTAATATTTATCGCTATGATATTTTTAAAGAATCAAACAAGACCAATCATTAATCTTGCTAAAGCTGCAGAAAGATTTGGAAGAGGGGAAAATATTGATGAGTTTAGACCTTCTGGAGCATTAGAAATAAGACAAGCTGGCTATGAATTTGATAAAATGAGAAAAAGAATAGTGAGACACTTAAATCAAAGATCGGGAATGCTGTCGGGAATTAGTCATGACTTAAGAACACCTTTAACAAGGATGAAACTTCAGTTGACTTTTATTAAGGATGAAGAGCTATCAAAAAAAATTTCACTAGATATAGATGAAATGGAAAAAATGCTTAATGAATATTTACAATTTACAAGATCTGGTTTTTCGGAAAAAGATGAGGCTTTCAATATTTCAGAATTAATTGAAAACATAGTCAAAAAATATGAAAACATAAATATTTCTAAAGAAATAATTCCTAGAGTTTATATGAATGGAAGAAAAAATTTAATTCAAAGATCTATCGGCAACTTGATTGATAATTCAATAAAATATGCCAATAAAATCCACATTCACCTATCAAAAAAAAATAACAACATCATAATTAATATTGATGATGATGGGCCCGGTATTCCAAAAGAAGAATATGAAAATGTTTTTAAACCATTTTATAAAATAAATAAAAGCAGAGGTGATTCTAAATCAAGTGTTGGACTTGGTCTGTCAATTGCTTCAGATATTATTAAATCACATGGAGGGAATATACTGTTAGAAAAATCTCCCGCCAATGGTCTCAGAGTTAAGATTTTTTTCCCTTTGTAGATTTTTTTTTCTCTAATTTTACAATCTTACCCTCTAGCTTTTCAATTCTTTTAATCAAAATATCGGTTTCTTCCTTGCTGGTTAGTTTCATCTTAAAAATTATTTCATCTCTTTTAGATCCTAAAATATTAAAAATTTCTGAGCTTAAATCCTTATAAGAAATAAGTCCCTGTTCAAATAACTTTGCTAATTTATCAATTACAAATTTGGATTTTGTCATGTATTTATTTATATAATTAATATACTTTATAATTATTTATTAAAAATGTTTACTAATAATTTTGACCCTATAGCCTTTCAAATTTTTTCGTTGGAAATTAGATGGTATTCACTTGCATATATTGCTGGGATTTTGATTGGTTGGCTATATTGCAAAAAAAAAATAATTAAAGATAACATTTTACTTAATTTATTTGACGATTTCATTACTTACTTAATCATAGGGATTATCTTAGGAGGAAGGCTTGGTTATGCTCTTTTTTATAATTTAAATTATTATTTTGAAAGTCCTATTGAAATTTTTATGGTATGGAATGGTGGAATGTCTTTTCATGGTGGCTTGATAGGGGTTATTATAGCATCTTTAATTTATTCAAAAAAACATAAAATAGATCACTTCATTTTTTTAGATTTAGTTGCATTAACAGCTCCAATTGGAATTTTTTTTGGAAGATTGGCTAATTTTATAAATTCAGAACTTTACGGAATACCAGCGGAAGTTCCTTGGGCTGTAACATTTGTCCAAATAGATAATTTAGCCAGACACCCATCACAATTATATGAAGCATTTTTGGAGGGTATAATCTTATTTTTAATATTACTACATTTTAGAAGAAAAAATTATTTAAAAAAACCTGGTTTAATTTCAAGCCTGTTTTTAATTTTCTACTCTATTTTTAGATTTATAGTTGAATTTTTTAGAGTACCAGATGAACAGTTAGGATACTTATTTTTTAATTTATCGATGGGACAAATTATCAGCCTAATATTTATTTTATTCGGAATAATTCTATTTTATTTTAAAAATGAAAATAAAAAAATCAACTAGTTTACCTTTAGATAAATTCATCGAGTGGGCACTCTACGATAAGAATTTTGGTTATTACATGAAAAAAAACCCATTTGGGGTGGAGGGAGATTTTATTACAGCCCCAAATATCACAAGACTTTTTTCAGAAATAATTGCTATTTGGGTAATAACTTTTTGGAAAAGTATTGGTTCCCCCAAAAAATTTAATTTATTAGAACTGGGTGCGGGCAATGGAGAGATGATGAAAGTAATAACTGAAACTCTAAAAAATTTTCCAGAATGCTTTAAAGCTTGTAATTTTATGATTCATGAAAAAAGTAATTTTTTAATAAAAGAACAAAAAAAAAATTTAGATTCTGAAAAAATATTATGGGTAAAAAATATCAAAAAAATTAATACATATCCTACTTTATATTTAGCAAACGAATTTTTTGATGCCATTCCAATTAAACAATTTTTTAAAAAAAAAGAAGGTTGGGTCGAGAGATTTGTGGAATTTAAAAATATCAAAAAAGCAGAATTTAAAGAACAAAAAATAAATATTAAAAAGATTGAACAGAACTTAAATTTTGAAATATCAAAAAATCAAAAAATTATTGAGTATTCACCTGAGACATTCAAATACTTAAAAAGTATTTGTGATATAATTCAGAGAAATGATGGTGGAGTTTTAATAATTGATTATGGATATTTACATTCAAAAATGCATGAAACCTTACAAGCTGTTAATAATCATAAATATTCTAATATTTTAGAAAATATTGGAGATTCAGATATAACTTACAATATTAACTTCAATTTATTTCAAAAATTTACTAATCAATTTTATAAACTGAATTCAATTATTACTAATCAAAAAAAATTTTTAACTAGTATGGGAATACTTCAAAGAGCTGAAATCATAAGTAAACATATACCCTTTTCAAAAAAAACTGACTTATTCTATAGAATAAGACGCCTTATAGATGAAAAACAAATGGGTGAATTATTTAAAGTAATGCTGATAAAAAAAATAAAAAATAAAACCAATACAGGATTTTAAATTGATTAAATCAAAAAAACTAACAAAAATAAAAAATTTAAAACATGGTTTTTTTAATAATATTGGTGGTAAATCAAAAGGTATTTATAAAAGTTTAAACTGTGGGCCTGGTTCAAATGACTTACACTCTAATATTAAAAAAAATTTAAAAATAGTAAAAAAAAAAATTAGTAAATCATCAAAGAATATTTTTTTATTACACCAAATACACAGTAATAAATTTATCTATGTCGATGACAAATATAAATTAAAAACAAAACCAAAAGTAGATGCTATAATTACCACTCAAAGAAATTTGCCCATTGCTGTTTTGACTGCTGACTGTGTTCCCATTCTAATTTGTGATAATAAAAAAAATGTGATTGCTGCAATCCACGCAGGCTGGAAAGGTGCATACAAAGACATTATAAAAAGAGTTATAAGATTTATGATAAAAAAGGGTTGTAAGCCAGAGAATGTTTCGGCTGTTATTGGGCCATGCATTTCAGTTAAAAATTATGAAGTAAAACAAGATTTTATAAAAAAATTTATTAAAAAAGAGAAAAAAAATAAAGTTTTTTTTAAAAATATTAAAAATAAAAATTTTTTCAGCTTAAATAGTTATATTCATTCTCAATTAAAAAGTCTTAATATTAAAAATATCGAAATAATCAATAAAGATACATTTGATATAAAAAACAATTTTTTTAGTGCAAGAAGATCTAATAGTCGCAACGAGAATGATTATGGTAGAAATATTTCAATAATTATGCTTAAGTAAGTATCTTACATGAAATTAATATCTGGAAATAGCAATAAAACTTTAAGTAAAAAAATTGCAAAATATTTAAAATCTAAGTTAATAAATTCTAGTATTAGAAAATTTTCTGATGGTGAAATTTACATAGAAATTAATGAAAATATCAGGGGAAACAGTATTTTTATAATCCAGTCTATTTCTTCTCCAGCGAATGATAATTTAATGGAGTTGCTACTTTGCATAGATGCTTTGAAAAGATCTTCAGCAAAAAATATTACTGCCGTTATTCCTTACTTTGGTTATGCAAGACAAGATAGAAAGGTGGCTCCAAGAACATCAATTTCAGCAAAGCTTGTGTCTAACTTAATTACAAAAGCTGGAGCAGACAGAGTTGTAACTGTTGACTTGCATGCAGGACAAATTCAGGGTTTTTTTGACATACCAGTAGATAACTTATTTTCTACTCCTATTTTTGCAAGACATGCAAAAAAAAAGATAAAAAGTAAAAATATTATTTGTGTAGCGCCAGATGTTGGTGGAACAGAAAGAGCAAGAGCTCTTGGAAAGGCTCTAAATGTTGGGCTGGCTATTGTTGACAAAAGAAGACCAAAACCAGGGCAGTCCCAAGTTATGAATGTAATCGGTAGTGTGAAAGGCAAAACTTGTATTATAGTGGACGATATAATTGATTCAGGTGGAACTATAGTAAATGCTGCTAAAGCCTTAAAAGATAGAGGGGCAAAAGATGTTTATGTTTATATCACTCACGGTGTTCTAAGTGGTGAGGCTGTAAATAAAATTAAAAAATCAACTATTAAAAATTTAGTCATAACTGACACTATCGATAACCAACAAAAAATTATTAAAGCTAAAAACATTGAGGTTTTACCGATATCAAGCTTAATGGGTGAGGCTATTAAAAGAATATCTAATTCAACATCCGTATCTGATCTATTTAAATAATTATCTTGAGTTATTGTATTACATGAGCTAAAAACCTTTGTTTTTATGAATTCACTTGAAGCAAGCATTAGAAATACAAAATCAAAAGGAGATGTTAGATCTCTTAGATTAAACGGTAATGTTCCAGGGATAATCTATGGTGGAAGTACAGAAAATGAGAAGGTTTCTGTGTCAAAAAAAATATTAAAAACATTTTTAAACAATGAAAATTTTTTATCAAATATTATTACTCTTAATGTAGATGGTAAGCCTCAAAATGTCCTACCAAGAGAAATAAAGTATAATGTTATTTCTGATGAACCAATTCATGTTGATTTTCTAAGAATAGTTGCTGGAGTAAAGATTAGAATAGAAGTTCCAGTTCAATTTATTAATCATGAAAAATCACCTGGTTTAAAAAGAGGTGGAGTATTAAATATAGTCAGAAGAAAAATTGAATTAAAGTGCCCTAGCGAAAAAATTCCAGATGGTATAACTATTGATCTTGATGGAATTGAAATTGGTGAAAGCTTTAAAATATCTTCAATAAAATTAGAAGAAGATGTAACGCCAACAATTCAGGGAAGAGATTTTGTAATTGCTACGCTTGCAGCACCAACTGTTATGAAGGAGCCAGAAAAACCTGCTGAAGTTGCCGAAGGAGAAGAAGGTGCAGAAGCTACTGCTGATGGAACTACTCCTGCTACTGAAGGTGATAAAAAAGAAGGTGATAAAAAAGAAGGTGATAAAAAAGAAGGCGAAGAGAAAAAAGCACCCGCAGAAAAGAAATAATCAAATTACAGTGAAAATTTCCAGATACGATTTAAAAAAATTATGCTTCTACTTGTAGGTTTAGGCAACCCAACCCCTGATAGCGAAAATAATAGACATAACATTGGTTTTAAAATGATTGATGCCATCAATCAAAAATTTGGATTATCAAAACAAAAACCTAAATTTAAAGGATTACTAACTACTGGAAATATTAATGAAAAAAAAGTTTATGCAATAAAACCTCTAACTTTTATGAATAATTCAGGAATTTGTATTAGGGAGTTAATTGAATATTTTAAAATAGATGCTGAAAATATAATTGTATTTCATGATGATCTTGATATTGATTTTGGTAAGATAAAAGCAAAATTTGGAGGATCAAGTGCAGGACATAACGGAATTGAATCAATAGACAAATTTATTGGTAAAGAATATTCAAGAGTAAGAATTGGCATAGGAAAACCAAAGACAAAAGCAAATGTGTCTGATCATGTTCTAAGAGACTTTGATGATGATGAATTATTGGAGTTAGAAAAAATTACAAGTGTTATAATTAATTCAATATCTATTTTAATTGATAAAAAATTAGATCTTTTTTCTAGCACAGTAAACAATAAATAAATGAGTTTTAAATGTGGAATTGTTGGATTACCGAATGTTGGTAAGTCAACACTTTTTAATGCTCTTACTAATTCAAGCAAAGCTCAAGCTGCTAACTTTCCTTTTTGTACTATTGAGCCAAATGTTGGTGTTGTTCCAGTTCCAGATGAAAGATTGGACAAATTAGTTAACATATCAAAATCAAAAAAAAAGATAAACACAACTATAGAATTTGTAGATATTGCTGGCCTCGTAAAAGGCGCCTCAAAGGGTGAGGGTTTGGGAAATAAATTTTTATCTCATATAAGGGAAGTTGATTCAATAATTCATATGATTAGATGTTTCGACTCAGATGATATTCAAAATGTAAATCCTACTGTAGACCCTATAAGGGATTTAGAAATCATTGAAACAGAAATGATGTTAGCAGACCTTGAGTCTATTCAAAAAAGATTAGAAAAAAATAATAAAAAAAATGTTGATGAAGAACAGCTAGAAATATTAGAAATTGCTCTAGACTGTATAAATAATGATAAAAATATTCAATTCCTTCATGAAAAATTTGAAAAAAAATTATTAAAAAACAGTGGCTTACTATCTTTAAAACCTAAAATTTTTGTTTGTAATGTTGATGAAGCGAGTGTTCAAAGTGGAAATCAATATACAGAAACTTTTATCAAAAAATTTGGAGAAAAAAATAGTTTAATTATTTCCGCAGATATTGAAAATCAAATAAACCAGTTAGAAAATGAGGAAAAAGAAAACTATATGGAAATGATTGGGTTAAAAAAAACTGGTTTAAATATGTTGATCCAAAAAGGGTATAATATTTTAGAGCTTGATACTTACTTTACTTCTGGCCCAGAAGAAACAAGGGCCTGGACTATACAAAAAAATTGTACAGCACCCAAGGCTGCAGGAGAAATTCATACAGATTTTGAGAAAGGCTTTATAAGAGCTGAAACAATTGCTTATGAAGATTTTATAACTAATCAAGGATGGGTAAATTCTAAAACAAATGGAAAAATGAGACTTGAAGGAAAAGACTATATTGTTAAGGATGGTGATATATTAAACTTCAGATTCAATACGTGACCAAATCCTCTTCATACTAAAATAAACCAGTATAGTTAAAATAATCAAATATAAAATTGCTTTGAAGCCCATTTGATGTCTAGCTTCTAAATGAGGTTCGGCTGCCCACATTAAAAATGTTGTTACATCTTTAGCCATCTGTTCTTCTGTGGCATCTGTGCCATCACTGTATTCTACTGAACCATCATATAGCGGTTGTGACATCTTAATATTATTTCCATACATATATTTATTATAATAAACTCCATCATCAAGAATTACTCCACTTGGGGGATCTTCGTATCCTAGAAGGATCGAATAAATGTAGTCAGCACCACCACTTCTTGCTTTTACTAATACTGACATATCAGGAGGATAGGCACCACCATTTGCAGCTTGCGCTTCTTTTACATTCTTATACGGCATTACAAATTTATCAGATAATTTTGCAGGTCTTTCAAACATTTCTCCATCGTCATTTGGGCCATCTGTTACCTCAAAACTTGCTGCTATAGCTTTTGCTTGTTCTAAAGAAAATTCAGGTCCACCTTTTTCAGATAGATTTCTATAGCTTAAATATTTCATTGAATGGCACGAGGCGCATACCTCTGTGTAGACTTGATAACCTCTTTGTAATGATCCCCTATCAAACTTTCCAAAAAAGCCCTTAAAACTCCAATCTGTTTTTAAAAGCTCTACTTTTTCTGCAGCTTTAATTTGATGAGATTCCACTAATAGCAAAATGGTTAAACACAATATTTTAAGAATATTTTTCACTAGATTAATTTAAACTTTCTTTTTTTTTTATAGTTGGTGGGCTTAAAGATTCCTCAAGAACAGGTTCTGTAATACTTAGGGGTAAAGGTATAGTTTTTTCTTTGGATCCTAGAACTGGAAGAATTATCAAAAAATGTATAAAATAATATGCTGTAGCAACTCTGGCAATTAATAAGTACAATCCTTCTGCTGGCATTGCTCCTACATAACCAAGTATCAAAACATCAATTACAAGTATCCAATAAAATTGCTTGTACAAAGGTCTAAATATTGCAGATCTAATTTTTGAAGTATCAAGCCAAGGTAATGCTGCCAATACCAAAATTGCTGACAACATTGCTACTACTCCCATTAACTTATCTGGTACAGATCTTAAAATTGCATAGAAAGGTAATAAATACCACTCTGGAACAATATGAGCTGGAGTCACCATTGGGTTTGCTTCAATATAATTGTCAGCATGTCCTAAAATATTAGGTGAATAAAAAACAAAAAATGCAAAAACAATTGTAAACATTAACAAAGCAAATCCATCTTTAATAACTATGTAAGGGTGAAATGGTACAGTATCTTTTGAAGGTTTCTTAATATCAATTCCTATAGGATTATTGTTTCCTGGCACATGTAATGCCCATATATGAAGAACAACTAATCCCAAAATTAAAAATGGTATTAGATAATGAAGGGTAAAAAATCTAGTTAATGTAGGGTTATCGACAGAGTAACCTCCCCATAACCACTGAACTATTCCTTCGCCAATAAAAGGTATGGCACTAAAAAGATTTGTAATAACTGTTGCTCCCCAAAAACTCATTTGACCCCATGGAAGAACATATCCCATGAAAGCTGCGGCCATCATTAGAAGATAAATTATTATTCCAATTATCCATATTATTTCTCTTGGTGATTTATAAGATCCATAAAATAAAGATCTAAATATATGAATGTAGACAGCTAAAAAAAACATTGATGCACCATTTGCATGGATATATCTTATTAACCAACCATAATTTACATCTCTCATTATGTGCTCAACACTTTCAAAGGCTAAATCTGCATGAGCTATATAGTGCATAGCTAAAGTTAAACCTGTAATGATTTGAACAATTAAACAAAAAGATAATATTCCACCAAAAGTCCACCAGTAGTTTAAGTTTTTTGGAGTGGGATAATCTGTTAAATGATTTCCTAAAGTTAAAAGAGGTAGTCTGTCATTAAACCATTTTCCAAATTTCGATTTAGGAACATATTCATGATTACTCATATTTTATTTATTACCCAATTTTAATTGTATTAATATTTACAAATTCATATTTAGGAACTTCCATATTTGTTGGAGCAGGACCTTTTCTTATTCTTCCTGATGTATCGTAATGTGATCCATGACACGGACAAAACCATCCATTATAATCACCTTTATCATTCAGTGGGACACATCCTAGGTGTGTACAAACTCCTAACATCACCAACCATTCTGGATCTTTAGCTCTATCTTCATCTTTTTGAGGGTCTTTTAATTCTTCCATTTTAACTGCTCTTGCTTCAGCTATTTCCTCTGGTGTTCTTCTTTTGATAAATACCGGTTTACCTCTCCATAGCACTGTAATGGCTTTGCCTGGTTCTAGTGAGCTAACGTCAACTTCTGTGCTTGCCAAAGCTTTTACTGAGGCATCTGGATTCATTTGGTCAATTAATGGCCAAACAACAGCTCCCGCTCCTACTGCACCCACAGCATATGAGGCTGTATATAAAAATTCTCTTCTTTTGACTTTTTTTTCAGACATCTTTTATTTTTATGTTTATTGTTATCTAATATATGATTTCATATAAGAAAAAAGTTTTTTTTCTACTGAAACAATGACACAGAAGTAATGAATTTAAGACCTAAAATAGCCCTATATGAACCCGATATTCCACAAAATACGGCTGCAATTATCCGAACATGTTCTTGTCTTGGTGCTGATTTAGAGATTATTGAACCATGCGGATTCTTATTTAGTGATAAAAGGTTCAAAAGAGTGGTCATGGATTATATGGATCAAAAAATGATAAAATTTTATCAAAATTTAGATGATTTTTTTAAATCAAAACATAATCAAAGAGTAATTTTGGTAACAACTAAATCATCCAAATCATACTTAAATTTTAAATTTAAAAATGGTGACACATTACTTTTTGGCAGAGAAAGTGCTGGAGTTCCAGAAAGTATTCATAATTCAATAAAACATAGATTAAAAATTCCTATGGTAAATAATAAAAGATCTTTAAACATAGCCTCTTCAGTTGCTATAATGCTTTCAGAAAATTTAAGACAAGCTATTATTTAAAAATAATGAATAAAGAGATTAAACAAAAACTTACCAGTAATTGGTTCAAATTATTACAAGACATTATTTGTAGAGATCTTGAGAAGATAGAAAAAAATAAAATAAAATTCAAATCAAAAAAATGGCGTAGGAATAAAATTAAAGATGAAGGAGGTGGTGAATTTAGAGTTTTAAAGGATGGTAAAATTTTTGAAAAAGTTGGAGTAAATTTTTCAGAAGTTTATGGAAAATTTTCAAATGAAATGAAAAAAAATATTCCTGGTGCAAGTAAAAATCCTAATTTTTGGGCTTCTGGAATTTCTGTTGTTATACATATGAATAACCCAAATATACCTGCAATTCACTTTAACACTAGATTCATTTATACATCGCACGGTTGGTTTGGGGGTGGAATGGATGTAACTCCGTGCATTAAAGATCTTAAAGAAGAAAAATTACTACATAACGAATTAAAAAAAATGTGTGATAGACATAATAAAAATTATTACAAAAAATATAAAAAATGGTGTGATAAATATTTTTATCTTCCACATAGAAAAGAGGCTAGAGGTATTGGGGGGATTTTTTTTGATTATAAGAAAGATAATTGGGAAAAGGACTTTAAGTTCATACGTGACCTTGGAGTAACTTTTAAGATGATATATAATTCAATAATTAATAAGAAATATAAAAAAAAATGGACCTCAAAAGAAAAGGAATTGCAATATATTAAAAGAGGTAGATATGTTGAATTTAATTTACTGTATGATAGAGGGACAAAATTTGGATTACAAACAGGTGGTAACACGGAAGCTATTTTAATGTCACTACCCCCAAACGCAAAATGGAACTAATATGGATAAAGAACCAATTACAATAGCAAGCTTAGAAAAATTAAAAGAAGAATTAATTTTTTTAAAAGAAAAAAAACGCCCTGAAATAGTTGCTGCAATTGCAGAGGCAAGATCCCATGGGGATTTAAAAGAAAATGCTGAGTATCATGCCGCAAAAGAAGAGCAGTCTCACAATGAAGGGAGAGTAGTTGAGATTAATGACATTATTGCACGTGCTAATATAATTGATGTTACAAAAATAAGTAATGAAGGAAAAGTTATTTTTGGCTCTACTGTTAATTTGGTAAATCTCGATACTGGAGAAAAAATTTGTTATAAAATAGTTGGAAAAGATGAGGCTGACTTACAAAAAAAACTTATATTTTTTCAATCACCAATTGGTAAGGGATTAATTGGTAAAAATAAAAATGATTTGGTTGAAATTAAAACGCCTGCTGGAGTAAAAAACTTCGAGATTAAAGACGTTAAATACATTTAGTTATTTAATATTTTTTTTACTTCATTCTCAGAAATTTGAAAATTATTATCTGTCCAAAATTCCTCTATCATTTTAAGCTTATTTCCTAATTCTTTGCCTTCTGGAATATTATATTTTTCAATTATAATGTTCGCCTTAATAGGCATTACAGGAATTTCTTTGTACTTAAAATTTTCAATCATGTTTAATAATTTACTATCAATTTTATTTGATTTGAAAATTTTGAAATAAATAATATCCATTAACGCTTCCCTTCCATTAAAATAAAATATTTTGTTTAGGTTTTTTTCTGAAAAAGTTTTACTAGTAATTTTTTGAGAATTAAAATTATTTAAAAATAAAAGTCGTTTTTGATTTTTTTTAGATAGATTAAATTTATAGATAAAATAATCCACATTATCTGTTCCGTCTATAATCATTAAAGATAGTAAAAAAATAAAATCTACTTTAGAGAAGTTTTCTTTTGCAAAGTTATTTAGTTTATTAAACATGGAAATGTTTTTTAATTGTGGAAAAATAAGTTGTATAATTTCTATACAATATTTATCTTTTGCTAATGTAAAAAAGCTTTTAGATCGTAATAACTTTTGAAATTCATCTAATAGTCTTTCTGGTGAGATGTTAGAAAGGCCACTTAAATTTTTCTTGATTGCCTTAATAACTTTTAGTTCGTGTTTATTTTTTGAATAATTAATGAAAAACCTAATATATCTTAGTACTCTTAAATAATCTTCTTTAATTCTTGTTTCAACATCACCTATAAAATTAATTTTACCAATTTCTAAATCTCTTTTTCCATCAAAAGGATCAAATAAATTTCCTTCAATATCCGCATAAATAGAATTGATTGTAAAATCTCTTCTAGATGCATCTTCTTTCCAACTATCTGAAAATTCTACTTTTGCATGTCTCCCATCTGTATCAATATCTTTACGTAATGACGTTATTTCAAACTTATGACTGTTTATTAATGCCGTAATTGTTCCATGCTTAATTCCACTTTCATAATATTTTATATTCTCTCTTTTAAGAGCCACACAAACATCTTCTGGATTTAAGTTTACAGCTAAGTCTATATCGTCAACTTTTTCTTTATTGATGATTTTCCTAACACATCCACCAACATATCGAATCTCGCTATTTGCAGAAAATGAGCGAATTGCACTAAAAATCTTTTTTACTTCAGTTTCTTTTTTAATATTTCTAAAGCTTAAATTTATATAATTAAGATTTTGAGATCTAAAAAAAATTTTATCTATTAAGTTATTCATATATGGCTGGGGCGCTAGGATTCGAACCTAGGATGCCGGTACCAAAAACCAGTGCCTTACCACTTGGCTACGCCCCAA
>Ga0209632_10002871_pt1 | contig 16347 bp, 12 predicted proteins | sample COG_10_FD_184754 | JGI IMG/M metagenome (GOLD analysis project Ga0209632, IMG submission 184754) | Pelagic Microbial community sample from North Sea - COGITO 998_met_10 (SPAdes) (version 2) | ecosystem: Environmental > Aquatic > Marine > Neritic zone/Coastal water | place: Helgoland, sampling... | reverse complement strand
CATTCTTAAACTAGACAAGAACTTCTCGTTGTATATCCATGGCGACAAAACCCTTATCCAAAAAGGAAAGGACGATGATGGCCGTAAATACTACAAGCTGTATTATCAGGAGGAACGGTAAATGGGGTGGTTGTGTACTAAGTTTAGAGACATAGGTTCATTGATAATGACCAAGTTCTGAGTCTTGTTACTGGTGTCTACGCTGTCTGGTTATTCTGTATCTGCTCAGTGGACAGATATAAAAACTGAATATTCAAAAGAGTTTGACAGGGTTTACAATAACCTGAGAAGGGTGAGTGCCCATGAAGCCACTTCTAGTATGGATGGTTTCATTGCAAAATATCCTCGTAAGTAAGCCATGTATTACAATCGTGGGTTGAGCAGGCTGCATCTCAATGATATTGTAGGAGCAGAGAAGGATTTCTTAATGAATAAAAAGCTCAGTTTTGAAGAGAGCTCAGGTTTTGTGAAATGGTGGGCTGACAAAAAGTACCGAGTTGAATTCTTAGTTGATGGGCTCGCCAATCCACAAAGCTTGGATGAATCGCGGGGTTTTAAACCAGTGTTTTCTCTCAAAGATTCGTTGCGCGGAGCGCTGAGACATGAGCGAACTTGTTATGATGTTTTCTATTACAATCTTACTGTAAAGGTCATCCCTAACAAGAAGTCTATTGAGGGATAAAATGACATTCATTTCAATGTAGTTGAAGAAACGGATGAAATACAGATTGATCTTACAGAAAACTTCACTATCAAATCCATCAGGAATGACGGCAAAGAGCTAGCCTATAGAAGAGTTCATGACGCAATCTTCGTAAAGTTCGATAAGGAATTAGCTATTGGCTCCAATCAGGTGGTAGAAGTCACCTATTTTGGCAAACCCAGGGTTGCGGCTATGGCACCTTGGAATGGAGGGTTTGTTTGGAGTGAAAAGAGAGGGAAGCCGTGGATTGGCGTGGCGTGCGAGCATTTAGGTGCCAGTTCATGGTGGCCTTGTAAAGACCATCTTTCGGAAGAACCTGACTCCATGACTATCAATATTCAGTCTCCTTCAAAGTTGCAGGCGGTTGCTAATGGCAATCTCCGCTCGACAAAAATCATTGACGATAAATACACCAACTATGAGTGGTTCGTTTCCTATCCAATCAATAGTTACTGCGTCACTTTTTACATAGGAAATTTTGTCAATTTCAACGAGACGTTTTCCAACAAAGGGCACGAGTATCAACTAGATTACTACGTGCTCCCTCATAACTTAGAAAAGGCGAAAAAGTATTACGAACAAACGAAAGAAGTTCTAGAAGTTTTTGAAGGTTTGTATGGTACTTACCCGGCCCCAAAAGATGGAGTAGGAATGGTTGAAGCCCCGTATTCTGGTATGGAACATCAGAGTGCTATTGCTATCGGAGATAATTATGGCTCTAAGTCAAATCGGAGTTATGGTAATAAGCTTTATGATTATCTGTTGGTTCATGAGACTGCTCATGAATGGTGGGGTAATGCGGTTACTATGAATGATATGGCTGATGCTTGGATTAGTGAAGGCTTTGCCACATACTCCGAATACCTCTTTTTAGAACAGAAATACGGACATGATGAGTATTTGAACGCGGTTGAATCAGGAATGCAAGGCATCCATAATATTTGGCCAATTGTGGGTGAACGCAATGTGAATGACAACACATTTCTAGGAGGTGATATCTATACTAAAGGAGCTGTTACCCTACATAATTATCGTTGCCTACTGAGCAATGACAGTTTGTTTTTCGCTGTGATTAAAGGCTTTTATAATGAGTACAAGTACAAAACAGTAACAACGCCTGAATTCATCTCCTTTGTAAATACCTACACAGGACACAACTATTCGAGTTTCTTTAAGAAGTTCTTGTACGATGTGCTACCACCAATACTTGAGTACAACTTCACTACAGGTAACGATTCGCTCTACTTTACTTATGGCTGGACAGGAGTAAAAGAGGATTTTGAAATGCCTATCAGTATAACAACGGATGATGGCACCAATTATCGGTTGTTGGCCACTACGAAACGGAACGTTTTTGCTATGAAGGGAAAAAGCTTCTTTTTGGCTAATGAAAGGAGTACAGAAAAGAAAAAACTTGCACCCAATTCGTTCACTTACTATTGGACCAGATGGGTTCATTAATTTTATTTTTATCAAGTACAGAAGTTTTATTGTCGAACAATCGGTAATCATCTCGGGATGGTTTTTGTGCTTTGCGGACTATTGCAACCTTTGCGATTTCAGATAGCTTAATGAAGCATACCTTATTTACCCTTCTTTTATTCTGCACGGTAACCGCCTTTTCACAGGTTATAACCGTTAAAGATTCCGACTCCGAACAGCCCATTGAAATGGCCACGCTGATGAGTGGCAACGGAAAGTTGTTTGCTGCTACCGATGCAAAAGGACAAGCGGATATTTCTGCATTTAAAGACGCAGAGAAGATTGAGGTTCGTTCGCTTGGCTATGCAACGATTCTAAAAAGCTACAAAGAATTACAGACCAATTCCTTTCAAATAGAGCTGAGTGGCACCAACATTAGTTTAGATGCTGTGGTGGTTTCCGCCACACGCTGGAATCAGGAATCACGTGATGTGCCTTCTAAAGTTGTCGGAATTTCACCTCGCGAAGCAGCTTTACAAAATCCACAAACAGCAGCAGATTTACTTTCTGTTTCGGGTAAAGTGTTCATGCAGAAAAGTCAGCAGGGCGGAGGTAGCCCTATGATTCGTGGATTTGCAACCAACCGTTTGCTTTATACTGTTGATGGCATTAGAATGAACACCGCCATTTTCCGTGGGGGAAACTTGCAAAACGTTATTTCGCTAGACCCGTTGGCTATAGAAAACACAGAGATTTTCTTCGGAGCGGGTTCTGTTATTTACGGAAGCGATGCCATAGGTGGGGTGATGAGTTTTAAAACGCTTACGCCACAACTTTCCTTGGATGGTAAACCCAATGTAACTGGCAAGGTTAATTCACGCTTTTCCTCAGCCAATAACGAGTTTACAGGTCATTTTGATGTAGGTGTTGGCTGGAACAAGTTTGCCATGTTAAGTAGCGTAAGTTATAGCCGCTATGGCGATTTGAAAATGGGAACGTATGGTCCAGATGAATACTTGCGTCCGTTTTACGTGCAGCGTCAAGACAGTGCAGATGTAGTAGTTACAAATGACGACCCTCGAATTCAGAAACCATCAGGCTACAATCAAATAAACCTGATGCAGAAGTTCCGCTACGCACCCAACGACAAGTGGGATATTCAATACGGTTTCCATTGGTCAGAGACCTCATCTTTTGCGAGGTACGATAGGCAGATTCGCTACGAGAATGGACTTCCGCGCTATGGTGAATGGAGTTACGGTCCGCAAAAGTGGATGATGAATGCGCTAAGCATTACGCACACGGGAAACAACGCGATGTATGACCAGATGAGTCTTCGATTAGCACATCAGTTTTTTGAAGAAAGCCGCATCAGTCGCAATTTTAATGAAGAACAGCGCGAAACCAATATCGAAAATGTTTATGCGTATTCTGGAAACTTAGATTTCGTGAAATCCATTGGAAGCAAGAATAAACTCTATTATGGATTAGAGGTTATTTGGAATGATGTGGTTTCCCTAGGTACGAATGAGAATGTCTCTACAGGGGTTACATTTGAAAATGCATCGCGATATCCGCAATCTAATTGGTCTAGCTACGGACTGTATGTTTCAGACCAATACCGCGTGCATAAGAAGGTAACACTGCAAGCAGGATTGCGCTATAATCACTTTTTACTAAATGCAGATTTCGACACAACGTTTTATGCCTTTCCTTTTACAAAAGCTCAACTCAATAATGGTTCGCTTACAGGAAGTTTTGGCTTGGTTTATCGTCCTACTAAAACGTGGGTGTTAAGCGCCAACTTCGGTACTGCATTCCGTTCACCTAATGTGGATGATATTGGTAAGGTGTTCGATTCTGAACCTGGCTCTGTGGTTATTCCTAACCCAAACCTGAATGCCGAATATGCCTACAACGTTGACGTAAGTATTGCCAAGGTTTTCGCAGATGTGGTTAAACTCGATTTAACGGGTTACTACACCATCTTGACCAATGCGCTAGTTAGGCGAGATTTTACACTGAATGGACAAGACAGCATTATGTTTACTGGAGAGCTTAGTCAGGTTCAGGCCATGCAGAACGCAGCTGTGGCCAATGTATATGGTTTACAAGCTGGATTGGAAGTGAAGTTACCCGCTGGTTTTGGCCTTTCGTCTGATTTTAACTGGCAAGTGGGAGTAGAGGAGTTAGCAGATGGCAGCACTAGTCCATCCAGGCATGCCGCGCCTTGGTTTGGTGTTTCTAGGTTGAGTTATCGCTACAAGAACCTGAACATGCAGTTTAATGTCCAGTACAGCGGTGCTGTTAAGAACGAAAACCTACCCGAAGAGGAAAAGGGTAAAGATCACATTTATGCGGTTGACGAGAATGGAAATCCTTGGTCGCCAAGTTGGTACACACTTAACCTGAAAGCCTCGTATCAATTTCTACAACGCTTTACAGCAAGCGCAGGTATAGAAAATATCAGTGACCAGCGCTATCGTCCATATAGTTCGGGAATTGTAGCTCCCGGAAGAAATTTTATTCTATCGCTGAGGGCGAGTTTCTAAGCTCCCAAGAAACTTCCACCACAAACCCTTAGAACCTGTCCATTGATGGATTCAGCACCAGGATGCGCTAAGAACGCCATCGCTTCTGCAATGTCCTCTGGTTTTCCTGCTTGTGCAAGGCTTGTTAAACGTTCGGCAAAAATGCGAGTGGTTAAAGGCATAGTCTTAACCATATCAGTCTCAATATATCCCGGAGCAATAGCGTTTATTGTAATTCCCTTGGCTTTCAGTTCTTTTGATTTGGAAGCTGAATAACCAATCAAAGCTGCTTTTGTAGCTGTGTAGTTGGTTTGTCCAAAGTTGCCAGCAATACCAGAGATAGAAGATGTACTGATGATGCGTCCACCTTCAGGAATGAGTCCCATAGCCAGCGCATCTTCGGTTAGGTTGATGACCGCGGTGAGGTTAATGGCAATGAGGCTATCCCAATAATGCTCAGGCATATTTTTAAGTGTTTTGTCACGCGTAATTCCTGCATTGTTCACCAATACATCAATTCGTCCGTGTTTTTCCTTGATAGTTGCGAGAAGCGTTTTTCTAGCGACTTCATCCGTAAGGTCCGCTCCGAGGAAAGAAACCTTATCGCTCAATAACGACTTTGCCCGTTCTTCCATTTGTGGCATGTCGGCTATCACCACAGTTGCGCCTTCGGAAGCCAATCGTTTTACAGTGGCAGAACCAATACCACCAGCACCGCCTGTTACCACGCATATTTTTTCTGAAAGCTCTCTTCCTGATTTCGTTGCATCGTTTGCTATAACCGCCTGCCCCGTAATAAATGCAGAACGCCCAGAAGTAAAGAACTCCTTAACCGTTTCGTAATTCTTTAGGTCTACGTTAGGTTGGAGTTTCACTAGGTTAACTGTAGTTCCACGACCGCCTAATTCTTTAGCTAAAGAGCGACTGATTCCTTCCAACGCTCGCTGGTAAGTTGAATGATGAACGTCTTCCAACAACTCAGGCTGTACAGAATATATTAAAACCTTTCCATTGGCTTTAATGGGTTTTACACCTTCCTGAAGCTGATTGAAAACTAGTTTAAGAGCTGTTGCATTACTTACGTTTCGTCCGTCTACAACCAACGTGTTTTCAACAACAGAAGTGCCGTCTTTCCATGGACCGTATGTTTTCTTGAGTGGAGTAGGAGGTGGAAAACCGAGAAGTGAGAGTATCTTTTCTTTCATTTTAATAATGCGGGTTACGAATATCTGCGAATATGACGAATTGCTTCGATTTTATGGACGCACTTTTAGCATTCGTTTAAAACTTCCTGAATATGTATTCAGCTTTACTGCACTGTTTTTAAGAAAGTCCGTATCATTGCGAATTGGTTTTAAAAGAGCATCGCGTGGCTGAAAAGGTTTCCAAAAACGGAGTGGGGAAGGAATTATACGATTACCAAAAAAGGGCGTTACACCTCATTTTTGATAAGTTGGCGGAGAAGAAGGACCCGTTTAACCTATTATTTCAACTGCCTACAGGTGGTGGTAAAACCGTTATCTTCTCCGAAATAGCAAGACGTTACGTTCTTGAAACGGGTAAGAAAGTGATGATTCTTACACACAGAATTGAACTTTCGGGACAGACATCTCGAATGCTCGACACATTTACGGTTAGGAATAAGGTAATCACAAGTGAGGTGAAAGACCTTGACGATCAGGATGATTATGATTGTTTTGTGGCCATGGTTGAAACACTTAACAACCGCCTAAATGACGATGTCTTTGACATGAAAGACATCGGATTAGTTATTATAGATGAAGCGCATTATAACTCTTTTGGGAAGCTGTTGAAGTTTTTTGGTGACAGCACCATTCTTGGAGTAACCGCTACTCCATTGAGTTCCAATGTTAATCTTCCGATGAATGAAAATTATGATGAGCTACTTGTTGGCGAGTCTATTCAGTCTTTGGTTGATTTGAATTATTTGGCAAAGGCCAAAACGTTTGCTTACGATTTGAACCTCAGCTCCCTGAATATTGGGATTAACGGTGATTACACTGTTCGTTCTTCCGAAGAACTTTACAGCGATTATGCTATGCAGAATCGCCTTCTTAGTTCTTACCAAGACCACTGTTTAGGTAAGAAAACCCTGATTTTCAACAACGGCATAAAAACATCACAGCATGTTTGTGATACGTTTCAGAATGCAGGGTACAACGTTCGTCACCTCGACAATAAAAACACAGCATCCGAAAGACGTGATATTTTAAAGTGGTTTAAAGAAACACCAGACGCTATTCTTACTTCGGTAGGTATTTTAACTACGGGTTTTGATGAACCTAGCGTTGAGTCGATTATACTCAATCGCGCCACGCGCTCGCTTACATTGTATTTTCAAATGATTGGTCGTGGTTCACGTGTTTTGGGAGAAAAGAGAGATTTTACTGTGATTGACCTTGGGAATAACGTAGCTCGTTTCGGCCTATGGGAAGCTAATATTAACTGGAATCACATCTTCCGTAATCCGGATATGCATTTGAATAGTATTCGGACTGACGAAGAAATTCAGCGGCAATTCAAGTACAAAATGCCAGCAGCTATACGTGAACGATTCGCAAAATCGGAGAACATTGATTTTGATATTGTGGAAGCATACGAGCAATCTGTAAAGCGTGCAGAACGTCCTAAAGTGGTTATTGATTTATCTGTAGATCAGCATGTGCAAATGTGTGTGGAGAATGCAGAGGATCTATGGGATGCCAAAGACTTGGCTAAGCTGCTTGAAGATGAAATTGAGTACCGAGCACGTAAGTACAGCCATTGCTTGGCGAAATCTACTAAGAGTTATGTGAGCTGGTTGCAAGACGAATACAAGCGTAAATTGAATGTTCGTCTTATACAGGAGTTTCAAGTGTTGAGTTGAGCCGAAAAGTTGCAACGTCCTACAGAACAGATTTATTCAAATTATACGAGCGAAGATTTTCAAGTCTGGAAGACGCTTTATAATAGACAAACGGAGCTGTTACAGCATTCTGCGTCTTTAGAATACCTGAATGCATTAGATGTAATCGGTTTTTCTGCTAATAACATTCCAGATTTCAACGAAATAGAGAAAGCATTACAATCACTTACAGGTTGGAGTTTGCAAACCGTTCCAAATATTAGTGAGCAAAAGGATTTCTTTACGTTTCTATCTCAAAAGAAGTTTACCGCTACGTGCTGGTTACGTAAAATGGAGGAACTAGATTATTTGGAGGAGCCGGATATGTTTCATGATGTATTTGGTCACGTTCCGTTGTTGAGTAATAAGCATTATACTGATTTCTTTGAAGGTATTAGCCATATTGCATTAGACTACATCGATAATCCACGGGCGATAGAATTGCTTGGTAGAATCTATTGGTTTACGACTGAATTTGGACTTATTCGAGAGTCAGGCGAGTTGAAAGTCTATGGAGCAGGAATCATGTCTTCCTACGGGGAAACTAAAAACTCCTTGAGCGACAATACCGAGAAGTTTTTGTTTGATGTGGAGCATGTTTTTAATTCAGATTTTAGAACCGACATCCTTCAGGAACGTTATTTCGTGATTGATTCTTACGAGCAATTGTATACTTCCATTCCCGAGATAAAATCTAAGCTTAAAGAGCTGCTTTCGTAATTACGGCTGCTAAGTGACTTTCCTCACCGACAACTTTTCCGAAAGCTTCGGTTTCATCCGACACAACGGCATTGAAAATCATATTCACCTGCCAGAATTTCCGCTAAATGCTTGATTTTCAGTAATAGACAAGCTTTTGATTGTTGGAAAGAGAATTAAAACCAGACTGAAATGAACTTTGATAATTACACCATAAAGTCGCAAGAAGCGTTGCAAGCAGCAACGCAAGAAGCGATGAATAACGGCCAACAGGCCATTGAAACAGGACACATTTTAAAAGGTGTCCTGAACGTGGATGAAAACGTAACGCCTTTCTTACTAAAGAAGTTGGGTGTGAATGTACAGGCATTTGAAGCTGCAGTTGACAGCCAAGTAAAGAGCTACCCGAAAATTGAAGGTGGAAATCCATACTTGAGCAACAACGCTTCACAAGTTTTAAATAAGGCGACAAACTTCTTAAAGGAGTTTGGAGACGAATACGTGTCTATAGAACATTTGCTTCTTGCATTGCTGAATGGCGGAGACACCATCGCGCAGCTAATGAAAGATAGTGGTGTTACCGAAAAAGGACTGAAAGCGGCCATTACTGAACTCAGAAAAGGAGGGAAGGTTACCAGCCAATCTGCAGAGGAAACGTACAATGCCCTAGGTAAATACGCCTTAAACCTTAACCAATTGGCAAAGGATGGCAAACTAGACCCCGTAATTGGTAGAGACGAGGAGATAAGACGTGTGCTTCAGATTCTATCACGTAGAACCAAGAACAACCCGATTCTTATTGGAGAGCCAGGAGTTGGTAAAACAGCTATTGCCGAAGGATTGGCACACCGAATCATTAACGGAGATGTTCCTGAGAACCTCAAAAGCAAGCAGCTTTATTCGCTCGATTTGAGCGCGTTGGTGGCAGGTGCCAAATACAAAGGAGAGTTTGAGGAAAGATTGAAATCTGTTGTGAAAGAGGTCGTCTCAGCCGATGGCGAGATTGTCCTTTTCATTGATGAGATACACACGCTTGTGGGAGCAGGTGGAGGTGAAGGCGCCATGGATGCAGCCAATATCTTGAAACCAGCGCTTGCTAGAGGAGAACTGAAAGCCATTGGCGCAACCACGCTCAATGAGTATCAGAAGTACTTTGAGAAAGACAAGGCACTCGAAAGACGTTTCCAGAAAGTGATGGTGGATGAGCCAAGCACAGAGGATGCCATTTCCATTCTTCGTGGACTGAAAGAGAAGTACGAAACACACCATAAAGTGCGTATTAAAGATGAGGCAATTATCTCAGCTGTAATGCTTTCTCAGCGTTATATAAATGATAGGTTCTTGCCAGATAAGGCCATTGACTTGATTGATGAAGCAGCTTCTAAACTGCGTATCGAGATTAACTCATCTCCGCAGGAACTGGATGAAATCGAAAGAAAAATTCGTCAGTTGGAGATTGAGCGCGAGGCCATCAAACGCGAGAAAGATAAAGCCAAGTTGGATAAACTGGCTTCGCAATTGGCTGAACTGAGTGATGAACGCGATTCGTTGAAAGCCAAGTGGCAGAATGAGAAAGACATCGTGGAAGGTATTCAGCAGGCCAAGGAAGACATCGAGAACTTCAAACTGCAAGCAGAGCAAGCAGAAAGAGCTGGAGATTTCGGGAAAGTTGCTGAGTTGCGCTACGGCAAGATTAAAGAAGCCGAGGCCAAGCTAGAAGAAAGCAAGACGCAAATGGCTGAATTGCAATCTGGTTCTCCTATGATTAAGGAAGAAGTAGATTCGGAAGACATTGCTGGTGTGGTTTCACGTTGGACTGGTATTCCAATTAATAAAATGCTGGAAAGCGACCGCGAGAAGCTTCTGAAATTGGAAGACGAATTGCACAAGCGTGTGGTTGGACAGGAAGAAGCCATTTCGGCCATTTCGGATGCAGTGCGTAGAAGCAGGGCAGGTTTGCAAGATGAGAAACGACCTATCGGCTCGTTCATCTTCTTAGGAACTACGGGTGTGGGTAAAACTGAACTCGCCAAAGCCTTGGCAGATTATCTCTTCAATAACGAGAACGCCATGACGCGTATTGACATGAGCGAGTACCAAGAACGCCATGCAGTAAGCCGTTTGGTGGGTGCGCCTCCGGGATACGTGGGTTATGACGAAGGCGGACAGTTGACCGAAGCGGTACGAAGAAAGCCTTATTCGATTGTACTGTTGGATGAGATTGAAAAAGCGCACCCTGATGTGTTTAACATCTTACTGCAAGTGTTGGATGATGGCCGATTAACGGATAACAAGGGCCGTGTGGTGAACTTTAAGAACACCATCATCATCATGACCTCGAACCTTGGTTCGCATCTCATACAAGAGAAGATGGAGGGCATTAACGACACGAACAAAGAAGAAGTGTTGGCATCTACAAAAACAGAACTCTTTGAGTTGCTGAAGAAAACACTCCGACCAGAGTTCTTGAACCGAATTGACGACATTATCATGTTCACTCCGCTAACGCGAGAAGATGTGGCGAGCATTGCCAAACTGCAATTGCAGTTGCTGGCTAAGCAGTTGGAGAAGAACGGAATCACCTTCGAATTCACAGACGAATGTGTGGATTGGTTAGCACAACTCGGTTACGACCCACAGTTTGGTGCCAGACCATTGAAGCGAGTCATTCAGCGCGAAGTGCTGAACGAACTCTCTAAGCAGATTCTTGCAGGCAAGGTGAACAAGGATGGTATTATCATTCTCGATTGCTTTGATAAGCAAGTGGTGTTTAGAAACAGACCGAAGGAAGAAGAGGCGGTTTAAGGTTGGGTAAGACTAGGGCTAAGCTAGACCTGCTAGGTATTCAATACCTGGCAGGTCTTTTTAGCATCTAACAACTACTTTCATCCTTGCTGTTTAAAATTGATATGAACAAGAAAGACCTGTCAATCAAAAAAACAAAGAAACCTTGGCCCACAAAGGCTGCCATGGAGCAGGTCTATGAAATGAAGCTTTGGGGTGGGGGCAAAGCTGATTTTTATTCTGGTGCAGGTTCACATGAACCTGAGTTGGTGAATCCCTACATAGATGCGGTAAGTTCCTTTTTGGAATCGTTTGAAAAGCCATTGACGGTATGCGATTTAGGCTGTGGTGATTTCAATGTAGGAAAGCACCTTGTGCAGCACACGAAGAAATACGTTGCAGTAGATATTGTAAGCGACCTGATAGCGCGTAATCAGGCCACGTTTAATGAGGAGAATCTAGAATTCCAGTGCTTGGATATTGCGGTAGATGAATTACCTGCTGCAGATTGCGTGCTGCTCCGGCAAGTGCTGCAACATCTCTCCAATACAGAAGTGCAACGGATAGTGAGTAATCTAACGGACTATAAATACGTTATTGTAACGGAACATGTACCTGAAGGTGCTTTTACACCCAACAAAGACATTATTTCTGGACAAGGAATTAGACTGAATGTACAGAGCGGCATCGACCTCTTGGCACCACCTTTCGATTTTCAAGTAAAAGAGAACAAGCAGTTGTTAGCTGTTCCTTTTGAAGAGGATAAAGGCGTGATTGTGACTACGTTTTATGTTGTTTTATAAGCCATCATCATGCTTTTATTCGATATTCTTCGATAAGATTTTCTCGTACTTCGAAAATCACCTAGGAGGACCCTAGAGGCGTAGCTTGGGCTTTCGGGTCATCCAGTAGCCTTTTTTAGGGCGTATCGAAATATGGAAGAATGTGCGGTGTTTCAATCCTCAAAATACTCGTATCCGTCAATGATGTCGAGATAGGCGCCATCAAACCCAGCGTCCAATATCATTTTGGTGTACGATGCCTCATTGCCGTAAATAATGCTCTGCCAATCGGCATTCCAGTACTTGACCTTGTAGTTACCTGCCATATCGTGCTCGGATAACTTGGAATGTTGGTGAGGTTCCGTTCATCTGCGGCAAAGCCCATATAACCGGCAGCTTCGTTCAGTTCGTAAGAATCCAACATGTTTGCTGGCGTAGAACAATAATCGATGACCAGAATACGGTTTCCGGCTTGCAAAGACTTGTTCAGAAATCCTTGGATGTATTCCGATTCTTGGGTGGGGGTAGCCACATTATCTTCATTGTAGCCATAGAACAGGTCTTCTTGTCCGTGGACATCAATGGCCATATCATACGCTGCATGCAGTGGGCCATCCGCTTCTCCGTTGGTGCTTATCAGTTCAATTCCGTTCTGCGGAATGATAACGAAATTGGGGTTTACGCCCTTGGCGTATTCGCTGATGCCGATAACGAAACTCCGCATTTCTTCACGGTAATCGGTATTGCTTGAGGTTTCATCCTTGGTGTTGCAACTGGCGAAAAGACTAGCAATGAAAATGAGGTTTATTAGATGCTTCATGATTTGAAATGGGTTATCGATAGCGTTTTACGGTTATGAAATGTAGGGTTTTAGACTTGCATCGACCTAGATAGTATGGATTCGTGGGAGGTGTTTAAGAATCAAAGGCTGGAGGAACACAAGCGGTTAGAGTTGCGTTGGATTGAACAAAAAAAAGCCCCACCGATTGGCAGGGCTTTCAATTCATTTATGCTGCTATGTTTACTTCACATCAAACCTATCTAGCATCATCACTTTGCTCCAAGCGGCCACAAAGTCTTTCACAAATCTGTCTTTAGAATCATCGCTAGCATAAACCTCTGCCAAGGCGCGTAGCTCTGAGTTAGAACCGAAGATGAGGTCAGCACGGGTAGCCGTCCATTTCACTTCGCCTGTTTTGCGGTCAGCGCCTTCAAACAATTCCTTGTCTTCCGAAGCGGCTTTCCAAGAATTGCTCATGCTCATCAAATTCGCAAACCACTCGTTGCTCAAGGTTCCAGGGTTAGAAACGAAAATGCCATTCTTAGAGCCATCGTAGTTGGCATTCATGGCACGCATCCCCCCCACAAGTACAGTCATTTCTGGTGCAGTTAGAGTAAGCAGTTGTGCCTTATCTACCAGTAATTCTTCGGTAGAAAGTGTGTATTTGGTTTTTAGATAATTTCTAAAACCATCCGCCATCGGCTCCAATACGCCCATCGATTCTACATCGGTTTGTTCTTGTATAGCATCGGTTCGTCCTGCAGTAAAAGGAACCTTGATGTCGTTGCCAGCATCTTTTGCAGCTTTCTCTACGGCCGAGCTTCCTCCTAATACAATGAGGTCCGCCATGGATACTTTTCTATCGCCAGACTTGGCGTTAAAAGCTGTTTGAATTTCCTCCAACTTGCTCAAAACCTTGTTCAATTGAGTAGGATTGTTCACTTCCCAATTGCGCTGTGGCTCTAGACGGATACGTGCTCCGTTAGCACCGCCTCTTCTGTCAGAACCTCTATACGTAGATGCAGAAGCCCAAGCAGTGGTTACCAATTCGGGTACGGTCAATCCTGAATTTAGAATGCTTGCTTTCAGCGAAGCGATGTCTGAAGCATTAATCATCTTGTAATCAGCTACAGGAATTGGGTCTTGCCATAGTAAATCCTCTTCCGGAACCTCTGGTCCTAGGTAGAGCGCTTTTGGTCCCATATCGCGGTGCGTAAGTTTGAACCACGCTTTAGCGAATGCTTTCTGAAACTCATCTGGATTTTCAAAGAAGCGCCTAGAAATCTTCTCGTATTCAGGGTCAAATCGCAACGAAAGGTCTGTTGTAAGCATGGTTGGCTTATGCTTCTTATCCTTGCTAAAAGCATCAGGAAAGAAAGCCTCCGAATCTTTAGCCACCCATTGGTGTGCGCCTGCCGGGCTCTTAGTTAATTCCCACTCATTATTAAAGAGCATGGTAAAGAAACCATGGCTCCACTGAGTAGGAGTAGGGGTCCAGATAACTTCCAAGCCAGAAGTGATGGCATCGCCACCTTTTCCTGATTTGTAGGTGCTTTTCCATCCAAATCCTTGTTCTTCAATATCCGCAGCTTCTGGTGCAGCACCTACTAATGCGGCATCCCCAGCTCCGTGTGTCTTACCGAAGGTATGACCACCTGCAATCAATGCTACGGTTTCCTCATCGTTCATTCCCATTCTTGCAAAAGTCTCGCGGATGTCGATGGCTGCTGCTTTTGGGTCAGGATTTCCGTTAGGCCCTTCCGGATTTACGTAGATAAGTCCCATTTGAACTGCCGCTAGTGGGTTCTCTAATTCGCGGTCGCCTTTGTAGCGTTCATCCGCCAACCATTCCTTCTCCTTACCCCAATAAACATTGCTTGCTGGTTCCCACACATCTTCGCGACCACCGCCAAAACCGTATGTCTCAAATCCCATAGATTCTAATGCTACGTTTCCGGTAAGTATCATCAAATCGGCCCAAGACAGTTTGCTGCCATATTTCTGCTTGATGGGCCAAATAAGTCTGCGTGCCTTATCAAGGTTTCCGTTGTCTGGCCAGCTGTTGAGTGGAGCAAAACGTTGCTGCCCTTCTCTAGAGCCACCACGGCCGTCTCCAGTTCGGTAGGTTCCGGCACTGTGCCACGCCATGCGAATGAAAAACGGACCATAATTCCCATAATCTGCAGGCCACCAATCTTGCGAATCGGTCATCACCTTTCGTAGGTCAGCTTTAACCGCTTCATAATCCAAGCTGTTGAATTCTTCTTCGTAATTGAATTCCTCACCCATTGGGTTAGATAGGTTGGAATGTTGCCTCAAAATAGTAAGGTCTAGCTGATTTGGCGACCAGTCTCTATTGGTGGTTGGTTGTTCTTTTTTACCCATATGAAATGGGCACTGTCCTTTGCTTTCTGACATATTGCTGTGGTCTTTGTCACCTTGTTCGCAACCCACAAGGGCTGCCGCAAGACCAGTTAGTAGAAGTAGTTTTTTCATGGTTTAATTGTTTACACGTCTTAGCTTTTGTTCTGGACCAAAGGTGAACGCGAAATAATTATAAATCAAATCAATAATTTCTATACTTACATAACTATTGACTATATACTGGATTTATGCGTATGCTTAAACAAGGTTTTTTGTTACTCAGGTAGCATGGAGTTTTTATAAACTATATCGATGCTTCGATAAGTGGGTGGCAGGTTCTATTCCAAACTCCCTAGCCAATCAAAGGCTTCTTCTTTGGTCTTAAACATGCGCATGGGCACTTTTGGTGTAAACAGGTGGTTGATAGCGTTACCTATAAACCGAACAGAAGTAGAACTCTCTTTTACAGCTGAGGCAGAGGCAAACAAATACAGATTGTCCCCAATGTATTTTCGCTCTTGATGACCTAGGCTTTTCATCTGCGTGTTGTCGGAATAAAAAGGCATTGGTTTACCATCAGTAACCTCAACAAAAACAGCAAGCAATTCTTCTAATTGAGAAAGTGTAATGGTGTCAAGATTAGCCGCAGCTACAAACGATAGGATGCCGTTTTCTAAAAGCACTACTTTTCCAAAATCTAGCGCCATTTCCTTCTTCACCAATTCCATTACCCAAAAATAGTAAAGCAGCATCAACATGAATTTTCATTTAAAAAATCGTGCTTCTTAAGTGAGATTTCATTGTGAAAAGAGACTTTTTTCATAATCAGCGTCAGTTGTAAACATGACGAAAGTCTGATACGTGGTTAAGGCGTAAATTACTTTAGTTTAAAAGTTGGCAAGGTGCTGCGCACCAGACATGTCAACTAAAACAGCGGCTTAATGAATGAACTCGGACAGGTGTTAATTACGAAAGCTTCAGGCGAAAGGCAGCCGTTTGATGTGCATCGCCTGCGGAAATCGCTTATGCGGTCCAAGGCAGATTCTGATGCTATTCAGCAAGTAATCGTGGCTATTGAGTCGGAGTTATACGATGGAATGAGTACCTCAGAAATTTACAAAAAGGCTTTTTCTATGCTACGTAAGGCGTCAAGTTCAGCTGCCGCGCGATATAAGCTGAAAGCGGCCATATTAGAGTTGGGGCCTTCTGGTTTTGCCTTCGAAAAATTTGTAGAATCTGTGCTTAAAAGCGATGGCTACATCACTTAAAGAAACGTAATGGTGCAAGCTTGTGTAAAACACGAACTAGATGTGGTTGCAGAACGCGACAACGTAGTTTGCATGGTAGAATGCAAGTTTCATAGCGATAGGAAAAAG
>Ga0209632_10002850_pt1 | contig 16407 bp, 19 predicted proteins | sample COG_10_FD_184754 | JGI IMG/M metagenome (GOLD analysis project Ga0209632, IMG submission 184754) | Pelagic Microbial community sample from North Sea - COGITO 998_met_10 (SPAdes) (version 2) | ecosystem: Environmental > Aquatic > Marine > Neritic zone/Coastal water | place: Helgoland, sampling... | reverse complement strand
TATATTTTTAATTATATTTTTAATTATATTTTTAATTATATTTTTAAATCCTCTAATTTCCAATATTCATATTTATTATTTATAAATCTTTTTAATATAAAAGGTATTTTTTTTTGTTGTAATTCTTCCAAAGCAATATCATAAACATTATTATATTTTTCATAATTTTCTATAAGTGGAATACAACCACTTTCCAATTGTTCAGATCTTTTAGATAATATTTTTGTAATTTCATATTTATTTAAATAAATATTAGTAATATTTTTTTTTTTTAATGATTCATAATTTTTATTAAAAACATTAATATCTTCTATATTATTTTCAATATTTACTTTGATGAAGTTATGATTCTCTTCTTCTTCATCTGTATCAGAATTTATTTCGATTTCATCAATATCTACTTGTAAAGGGTCTGATTTTTCAGAAATAGCGTCATCATCCATAATAATAATAATAATATAAAAATCTTAAATATTAATATCAAATTTTTTATTAATTATTATCATTAATTATTATCATTAATTATTTGTCCATTTTTGTCCACAATAATTACAAGTATAAATATATTTCATATTATTTTTATCATATTTTATAAATATAATATCTGATTCTAATTTATCAACTATAGATTTACAATCTTCATTTATACATTTAATATTATCACTTTTAATATGTGGTAATGTTATATCATAATTAATAAATTTATTATTATTAATACTTTCACTAATTTTTATATTACTATCATTATTATATAATAAATTATTATTATATTCTTTTTTATTTTGGCAAGTTTTGCAATATAAATATAATTTAGATATATCTTTATCTAAATATATATACATAGTATTATTACAATCATCACAGAAATTATAAATAGTTTCCATTATATAATATTTATATATTTATTATTAAGTATTTTCAAATTTAATATTATTATTAATTATATTCAAATTTAGTTTATTACAAAATAATAAATATATATTTAATAATTTATCATAATCTATGATATAATTAATTCTATATATATTTACCATTATATTCATTATATTTTTCTGGACTTTACATTTTTTAATAATTCTATTAAAAATATTTATATAATTTTTATTAAAATTATCTATAATAATATCTTTAAACATTATAAAATCATTAGGAATATTAGAATAATTTTTAATGATTAATGAATTAATATTTTCATAAAATATAACTTCATTATAATTATTAATAATATTAATTTGATGTTTTTTTCCTCTATCGAATCCGGGTTCATTTAATAAAGGATCATTATCTAATATAGATTGCAATGATAAAAGAACCGTAGATATATCCATAACAGTAGTCCATTGTGGACCGGACCATGTTCCTAATATAGATAAACATACTTTACCCAAACCTGATTTATGACCGTCGGCATATAAATTAGGATGAATTCTTATTTTATTAGAAGGTACATATGATACATCTGGTGGTGAATATGGATAATTTTTAGGAAAATCTATATTAAAAAATAAATATCCTCCTTCATATAAACTATCTGTAGGACCTATGATTAATGCTTTAGCATTTAGCAAATTTTCTTCATTAAATTCAATAAATATTCCTTGTTCATTTAATTTATTATGTTCTATAGATTTAATATCTTTATTAACAATCCTTTTAATTGCTTTATTCATTATATATTTATCATATAAATATATAGTTAAATAATTAAAAATTTGATTTAAAAATATAATTGTTTTCAAAATATATATAAAAATAAATTTGAGGATAATATTATATATAGTTATTTATAAATGTGTGAAATTTCTGAATTTTTGAATACAAAAATTAGAAAAAAAGACGATGATACTACTAGTATCACACACATTGTTCATGAAGGTGGACTACCATATGGTTCTTATAATTTATCAAATGATGACACTATAATATTATATAAAATGATCAATTCTTCTTTAAGGAAAGGTAATAAGATTAGTTTATTAGAAAGGTTTAATAATGTTTGTCCTTTAATAATTGATTTAGATTTTAAATATAAAGATGAACATACAGATAGACAATATACTGAAGAATTTATTAAAGAAACATATGAATTTATATGTGATAAAATTAAATTAATATTCTCATTAAGTGATATAAATAAATTACAAATGTGGGTAATGGAGAAAGATAATATAATGAAAGCTCCACAAAATGGTTATGGATCCAAAGACGGATTACATTTATTATTTCCTGATATTATTTCAGATATCAGTAATTATAAAAAATTAATAGATGCTGTAATAGAAGATAAAGATCATTATATAGAAATAATGGAAAATACATGTAATATTATGCCTTCTAATAATGTCGATCAGATTTTTGATAAATCATTATATAATCCAGGAAATTGGTTTATATATGGTTGCGGTAAAATTAAGGAAGATTATACTTATAAATTAACTAATATCTATAAATTAACAGAAGAGAATGTTATTAAAGAATTACCTATAGATATTTATATTCAAAATCCTCTAGAAATTATGAAAAAGAATAGTGTACAATTAAATACTACTACCAATGTAGAATATATTGGACCTGAAATACTTAAAAAGAAACCAACTAATAATAATGTAAATATGACAGATAATAACAATTATGAATATGTAAGCGTTGTAAATATAAATAAACTAAAAGGTGAGGATAGGACTCATATTAGTAATATAGTTAATATATTAAATGATGATAGAGCAAGTGATCAATCTTCATGGATGAATTTTGGGTATTGTATTTATAATATAGCACCATATAAATTCGGTAATGAAATTTGGCATGAATTCAGTAAAAAATGTCCTGAAAAGTATAATGAAGATGCATGTAATAAACAATGGGATTATATGAAAAGAACAGCACAAAGAAAGGGAACAGAACAAAGAAAGGTTATGACGATGGGTACATTAATCTATTGGGCTAGAAAAGATGATAATGAATCATATGAACGAATTCTTAAAGATTCATTAGAAACTCAAATTATTAAAAGTATTAAAAAAGAAAAAGCGTGTGGGACACATTCTGATGTTACTAATGTTATTCATAAATACTATAAGGAAGAATTTGTATGTGCTGGTTTAAGAGAAAATAGTTGGTATTATTTTGATAATACCAACGGTAAATGGAGATTAACTGAACAAGGCCATATGCTTAGACGTCGTCTATCAGATGATATGATAGAAGTATATGAATATTTCTCTAAAAAATATAAAAATATGAGAGGAGATGATCCTGAATCAGACGACTATGATAAATATGACAGTTTTATTAAGTGTTGTTATATAGTAATTCTCAAATTAAAAGATTCTAATTATAAGGATAAAATTATGAAGGAATGTAAAGAGAAATTCTATGATGAGAAATTTATGGATAAATTAAATTCTAATCTCCAATTATTAGGATTAGATAATTGTGTAGTAGATTTACGATATGAAGTTAGTGAAGATGTATATGATATACAGTTCAGAGAAGGAATGCCCTCTGACTATATTAGTTTATCGGTTGATTATGATTTACCGATTGACAAAAAATTATTACCATTGACTCTAGATGAAGTGAAAGAAATTATTCCTAATGTTCTCGATAATTTTGATGATCTAAATAGAGATTTAGAAGATTTTATTAAGAAAATTTTACCATTTGAGGATGTAAATGAATATACATTTAGATTCCTATCAAGTTGTTTAAGTGGAGAAGTGCGTGAAGAGAAATTTTACTTTTGGACTGGTTCTGGTAGTAATGGAAAAAGTAAAGTTATTGAATTAATTGAAGCTACATTAGGTGATTATAGTAAAATTATGGATGTAGCATATATCACTACAAAAAGAGGAAGTTCTTCTGCTGCATCTCCCGAATTAGAAAGAATACGATATGCTAGATTTGTATATATGTCTGAACCAGATAAGGACGATCAAATATTTGTAGGAAAACTTAAGCAAATTACTGGTGGTGATAAAATGTCTAGTAGAGGATTATTTAAAGAAGCTAGTGATTTCAAACCACAATTTAAGATCATCCTTATGTGTAATGATCTACCTAAATTAGCAAATATTGATGGTGGTGTAACCAGACGTATAGAAGTAGTAGATTTTCCATCTAAATTTATAGATAATCCTAGACCTACACAAAATAATCCTCATCAATATAAAATGGATATGCAATTAGGTTCTAAACTTAAGCAATGGAATTTATTATTCTTACTTAAATTATTGAGTTATTATAAAATATATGATAAAGAAGGTACTAAAGCACCTAGTTCTGTATCCCAAGCAACTAATGTATATGTTATTGAGAATGATATTATTCAAAAATGGTTCTGTGAAGATTTAGTAGAATGTGATGAAGTATTATCATTTAATAATATATATGATTCATTCATTTTATGGTGTGAAAATGAAGGAATTAATCATAAGAAATATCCTAAAAGTGATATTAAAAAAGAATTAGAAAAAATGCAATTAAGAACTAAATATGGTTGTGTGTATGGTGAAAAAACTAAAGATGAAGCACCTAATGGTACTAAAAGTTGGCCCAAATTCAATTATTGTTCTATTGAAGATTTAGAAGATTAGATTATTTATATATCTCAAAATGTAATTTAGTTTGTTCATATCCTTCTTTTAATAAATTTTTTTTCATATCATAATCTATATTAAAATCACTTATACTTATATCTAAATTCGTTAAATTAATTTTAATATTTTTTTTATCATATTTTCTGATTAAAATATCTGGTGAATACATATTCCAACCTTTTATAATATAATCTAATACATTATTGATTTTTCTATATTTTTCACCATATATTTCTATACTTAAATAATTATCAGAATCATTTATTTCTATAGGACAATTACCTGATAAACCGCCATCTAGATATAAATTATTTTTATATTTGACTGGTTTTATTAATAAAGGTATGCATGTAGTCATTTGAATTAATTTTAATATATTTATTTTAGGATTATTTATATGATCTATATATTCTATTTTTTCATTTGTAATATTAACAACTTTTACAATTATATGAATACCACTTAATTTATATAATTTTAATAATGATATTGATTCTACATTATATTTTTCTTTTAATAATTTTTGAATATAAATATGTGTTCTATGATAATTAATAAAACCATATTCATTGATAAAACTTTTTATTGACATATCATTAATATCTAAAAATTGTTTATAATCAAAATTAATCATATCAGTTTCAATATTATTATAATCATATTCTAATAATATTAATATCAATATGAATAAAAAACTGGCCGATACACATATTATTTTTTTTATATTTTTAAAATTACTATCTATATAATTCTTTTCAACTAAATATTTGATTGAACCTAAAAATGATAAACCTTTAATTGAACCACCTGATAAAATCAGTGTATCAATATTCATTTTATTTTATTAGTATATATATTATGAGTTCTTTAAACATAGACGCATTATTTGAAGAAGCAGATAAAAAATACCTTAATAGATTAAAATTATTTGATGATATATTAGTACAAATACATAATAGAATTAAATATCATTCTAAAAATAAATGGTTTTATTGTACTTATTCATTACCCGAATTTTTAATAGGTAAACCATTATATAAAATAGTAGAGTTAAGAAAATATATAATAGATTCTTTAAAAAGAGATAAATTCGATGTGATGTATATGCATCCGAATTTTTTATTTATATCTTGGGAGAAAAAGAAAAATAAAAGAACATATAAAAATATTAAAAGAATTGAAAATAATACAACCACTTTTAAAAAAATAGATGACTATAATCCTACTGGTAATTTAATATATAACGATAATATATTATTAAATATTAATAAAAAATTTAGTTAATAGGACTCTATTTCACTATTAATAAGAATTTTTTCCCATTTTAAAGATATAATCTACTAATAATAATACAAATACACAAGTAATTATATATACTAATAAATCATTCATATTTTTACCACCCATAGAAAAATTTTCCACGACTTTATATTCTTGATCATTAATTTTATTAAATCTTTCTTCAATATATTTTTTATAATCAACTACTAATTTTTCTAAATATTCAACATAATCTGTCATATCAGAAGATTGAATATTTGAATTGCCGTCATTTTTATCTAATAATCTAGATTTTATAGGTTTAGGTATATCAGAATATACATTTTGAGAAGGTTCAGATATAGGTTTAGGTTCTAGTTGTTGTTGATCATTATTTTTTGTTATATTTAAATTATTATTATCTGAAGTGGAAGTAATATTATCATTTTTATAACATTCACTTAATAAAGCAACCATTTATATATATATATATATTTTTTTTATTTTATAAATTATAATGTATTTATTTGATATTTTAACAAATAATCCTATGTTTATGAGTTCGGCGTTTATTTTGAATATGTTTGGTGGTCGTATGATGTTTCAAGATATGCAACCTTATTTTCATAATCAACAATTATTAAAATTCATATTTATATTTTGTTTATTTTTGATAGCAACTAAAGATATAAATTTATCAGTAATAATGATAGTATTATATGCAATATTTATACAAATTATTAAAAGTTTGTATAAACAAGAAGGGGATACTAAAGAAGATAAAAAAACACAAAATATTGATACTTGTATAGATTTATTAAATGATGTGAAGAAGACTTTATAAATTCAATGTAATACCTTTAGAATTATTACTATCACCACTCATTATAGAAATATTATCTAAATCTGGTACTAAATTTGGTTGAAGATTCATATTATTAATGATATCATCAATATCTCCATCAGGACTACTCATTTCTGGTCTCATTGGTACAGAAGGATTATTCTGTTGCATGAAATTAGGCATGGATGGTTGCTGCTGCTGACCTTGCTGAGGTCCAGCCATGGATCCTACAGCTGCCTTAGCAAATTGTTTCATTAAATCTGGATTTTGTTGCATTATATCTCCCATATTAGGTATAGACGATTTGAACATAGTATTTGATAAGTGAAACATGAAAGCAGAACCACCTAGCATAAGTACTAATTTTAATTCAGGTGCCATATCTCCACCTCCCCCATATTTTTCATATAATTGTTCGAATGTTTCGTCAAAATCCATAATACTTTCATTTACTGATTCTGACCAACCATCTAATTTTACATCAAATGGATCGAATTTGTTATTTAGAAATTCTACACCAGATACAGCTGCCATCATAACTTTTCTTTGAAATTTAATAGAACTTTCTACTTCTCTCTGTTTCTTTAATTTAATATATTCATTTCTCATATCATCTAAATTAGAATTCATGTTATAATTTGATGTAGTTCTTACACCTTGATCATTTAGCTTCTTAAATTTATATAATAATTCTATTTTTTCATTTTTTATATCACTTTGTGATAATACATGTACCGGTTTATATTCATTATCTGGAATATTATTCATTAATGGATCATTAAATATATTTGATGATGAATCATTATTAGGATTAATATTAGGTGATTTCATTTCATCAGATTTATTTGATTTGTTATCATCATCAGATTGATATAATATTGTTTTTTCATTAGTATTATTATTACTACTATTATTATTATTATTATTATTATTATTATTATTACTACTATTATTATTATTATTAATTAATAAATCCATACCTATGGTGTTATTATCATTATTATTGTTATTTGATATATCTAAATTTTTAAATTCTTCATCAAGATTTATTTCCAAATTATCCATTTATACTTGTATAAAAAATATTATTATATTTATTACGCATTACTTTAAATATTAAATATTTCAGTAATATTTTGAGGTAAATCGTTAATTTGTATTTTATAATATTCTTCCAATTCTTTTAAATAATATATTTCTCTATTTGTTATAAAATTAATTGCAACTCCTTTACGACCATATCTTCCTGATCTACCTATTCTATGAATATATGTTTCTTTAGATCTAGGTAAATCAAAATTAATTACTAAATTTAATTGTTGTATATCAATACCACGTGCTAATAAATCGGTTGATAATAATATTCTTGTTTTACCATTCTTGAAATCGGACAATTTACTTTCTCTTTCCTCTTTACAAATATCCCCATGAATATAATCAACTGGATATTTTTTTTTAATTAATTCATCATAAACATCCATTAATTTGTTTTTATAATTTATATAAATTATACATTGTGATATATTTAACAAATTATAAATATCAATTAAAGTATCATATTTCCATTCTTCATTAATAATGACTTTAAATTGTTGAATTCCTTCTAATGTAACATTATTATTTTCTACTAAAATTGTTTCAGGATTATTTAACATTTTATCACATAATTCCATTGTACTATCAGTTTTTGTTGCGCTGAATAAACATATTTGAGAGTCTTTAGGGATATAATAAATTATATTATAAATATTTTCTTGAAAACCTCCAGATAACATTTCATCTGCTTCATCAAAAATTAATAATTTAATATTATCTGTATATAAATATCTTTTACTCATCATATCTAATACTCTGCCAGGTGTGCCTATAATAATTTGAGGTTCTTTTTGTAAATCTCTTTTACACTCATCTAAACTGGTTTTCCCTACTACTTTCATAATAGTAACATCTAAATATTGACTTAATTCTTTCATAACATCATAATTTTGATTAACTAATTCATATGTAGGATTTAATATCAATACTTGTGTTTTTTTAAGTTCTTCATTCAGTAAATTTAATGCTCCAATCGTAAATGCACCAGTTTTACCAGTACCTGATTGTGCTTGTGCTATTAGATCTTTTTTATCATTAATGATAGGTAATGCTTTACATTGTATATCCGATGGATTTTCAAATCCATGTGAATATATTCCTCTGAGTAATTGCTCCTTTAAATTAAAATCGTCAAATGTCGCCATCCTTATATATTAAATAATCATTTAATCTTTAATATTTAACATTTTTTTTATCCCATTAATATCTGCCCCTTTTAAAGTATTTATACATTCTTTATTCTTCATCAAATAAAATGATGGTACAGACTCTACTTTAAATATTTCACATATTTCTTCATTATCATCATCATCTATTTGTATTTTATAAAATTCAATAATTTTTTTATCAAGTTTTTTATATAATTCTTCTAAATCAGGATATATTTTTTTACAAGGACCACACCAACTTGCCGTGAAAAAAAGCAAAATATATTTATCTGTATCTAAATATGTTTTAAGATTATTAAAACCACCTATTTGATTCATTATATCTAATATATATTTTATTATATTAATTTTGACCTAATAGGGTGTAATCCTGATATATAATTTAATTTATGTTTTAAATTTCGTTGTAAACCTATTAATATTATTGCTATTATTAAATCTAATATATATTTAAAATTTTTATATTGTTTATCTATTTTAAAATATTTTAAATAATTCAATATGATATAATTATGTAATAAATATACAAATATACAAATTAATATTACATGTGATAATATATATAAAATTATTTTATATATATTAATATTTTTATCAGATTCATCTACATAAAATATATGATCAATTATGGGTGAAACTATTAATAAAAATGTAAAACATAATACAACTAAAAAAAATAATTTAACTATAAACATATAATATATATAATATTTTAATCATAATTCATATCATTTTAATCATAATTCATATCATTTTAATCATAATCCATATCGTTTTTAATCATAATCCATATCGTTTTTAATCATAATCCATATCACTAGATTCTGAACTATTATATTCATAATCTTTTTCTAATGCTTCAACACGTTTATCTTCCTCTTCTAAAGATTGTATAAATTCATTTCTATCATTGTTAATAGGATCATGAACAACTTTGAATTTATCCATACATTCATTCTTAATTTGTAAAGGTCTAGGATGTTGAAAATCTTCTATATTTACTAGATTATCCCAATAATTTTTACCATAATTAATATGCATATCTTTACTACATAGATATGAACAAATATATTTATCTGAACTATCTATATTCATATGAATAAAATATTTTGCTTTACATTCACCGCATTTATCACACTTAAATGATGTACTATATTTAGTAACTTCTTTTTTGTTTTGAAGCTTATCAGAAAAGGAAGGCATTATGAATAATAAATGTTTTAATTTATCTTCAACAATAAAATCAAATTTATTCAACATAATATTTAAGAATATCTTAATATAATATATTAACTATAAATTTGATTATAATATTAAATTTAATTAAACATGATATCAAAACAAGATATATTAGATTATATTAATAATAATTATTCAAGTGTAGTAGGTAATATTCATATATATGAAAATGAAATAATTAATGAACTAATTAATTTATGTAATGATGTAAATGGGGCGCAAAATAAAAATGATAATCAATTGATATCTGAAAAATATTTAATTAATTCTATAGTAAAAGAATTTATTAATAATAATTTTAAATATAATGAAAGAAGGGATAAATTATATAAATTATTACAATTAGATTTACCTGAACAAAGATCTCCTGAATGGTATGAAATGCGTAGGGATAAACTCACAGCTAGTTCAATAGCAACAGCCATGGGTGATGATAATTACAAATCAAAATATAATTTAATTTATGATAAAATTACTAATGCTCCTCATACATCAAATATTCATACAGAATGGGGTACTAAATATGAAGAAATCGCAACATTATTTTATCAATTGATTACTAAGACAACTGTTAAAGAATTTGGTATGATTCCTCATCCGTATTTTCCTATATTTGGAGCATCACCTGATGGTATTTGTGATGACACAGGGCCAATAGAATATACAGGAAGAATGCTGGAAATTAAGTGTCCTACTAGACGTGAATTTTGGGTTAAAGGAAACAAATCTAAATGGATGCCACATCATTATTGGATGCAGATGCAAGGACAATTAGAAGTATGTGATCTTGATGAATGTGATTTCTTTCAAGTAAAACTTGATGAATATAAAACTTTTATAGATTACAAAAAAGATATATTAAATTTAGAAAAACCATTATCTCATTCATATCCTGATGTTGAAAAATATGATACAATTATCACTGGTAAAACATCAGAAAATTTACCAAAAGGATGTACCATCAGTTATAAAAAAGAAGGAGGTGATAAATTATCATATTTATATCCTAAATTACTATTATCAGATGATGAATATCTACAATGGATCGATGAATATATTAAAAAAGGATATAATATTGTTGAAACAAAATGGTGGAAAATTACTAGATATGAAATTGATTTAGTTAAAAGAGATAAAATTTGGTGGAATGATAATATTCAAAAAATAATGTCTTTCTATGATGATTTTGTATATTATAGAGATAATTTAAGTGAATTAGAAGAAAAAGTTAAAAAAAATACTAAAGAAATATTTATCCCTAATGTACCTTTACCTGATTTTGTATTATGTGATAGCGATGATGATAATGATGATACAATCAAAAAAAATAATATTGAAAAAGTGATAATTAATACTACTTATAATAATAAAGATTTACCTGAATTTGCTCTTTAGATCAAATCAGTATTTGAATAAGTAAACTGTTTTATTCCATCAATGTATTCATATTTATAAAATTGATTACACTGATCAATAATATATGACATACGTGCTCTTTCAAATTGTTTCTTTTCCATTTGAGAAATATTACCCCCCATTTTCATATTATCAAATTTACTATTAAGTACAAGTAATCTTTCTTCACGTTTATTATATAACAATTTTTTAAGATTCTTTTTCATTTCATGTTTTTCCTTAATTTTGTCATGTTTTTCTTTATATTGCTTAGTTTTGTTATTATAATAATTAAGATATAAATCTTTAATATTATTTAATTCATCAATTAGAATCCAACTCCCATATTTATCAATATATTCATTATATTTTGTAGGAGTGAATTTATCCATATATTTTCTTGGAAATTTACCAATTAACGATTTTTTTGCTTCACTCAAAGTGTTTCCATTATAAATCATATTTTTCTTTTTCTTATTAAAGGACTTATTATTTTTCATACGATCATGATATTTGTTTTGTTCATGTTCTGATCTCTTTTTCCATTGAGGAGAAGGATAAAGTACAACACTAGGAGAAGAATTAATATTATTTTTCTTATTATTTTTCATATGTTTCTTTCTCTTACCTGTATGGTCCGAGGTGGAACGTAGAATAAGGTTAGTTTGTTCGGGTGTAGCGTGAATCGTTTTCATTGCCATTATTATTTGTAAGTATACTTTTGATTGAATGTTAAAATCAAATTTTTTTTTCGATATAACTAAATTTATTTATATGATATATTATAATGTTCTTATATATGTATGTATTTTGTTTATTATTATTAATTATATGGTTATTACCCATGTTTATTGATGATGATAAAATTAATAAATTATTAAATAATAAAAATCAAATAATATTTACAGTTATTATAATAGTTTTATTTATAATTCATAAAATTTGATTTATACTTAAAGAACTAATCATATATATAATTGTAATACTTAAGATGGATCTGAGACTTTCAACCATGACAGCATGTGCTGAGATTAGATCCAATATTGATTTATCTAAATTATATGAAAATACACATGTAAGTGATTTTATAAAATATGTTGAACATGGTGATAATAATTATAAAGGTCATGCCTTAAAAAATACTAAAAAGAAAAGAAAAGAAAAAGCGAAAAAAACATTCTTTAATCAAGTCACAATGCATTGTTTCTATGATGATAAAATAATTAATGTAAAATTCTTTAATAATGGTAAAATTCAGATGACTGGGATAAAATATGAGGAACAAGGATTAAATTTATATGATGATAAATTATTTAATTTAATAAAAGATTATAAAGAAACATTTGATAAAATAGATATAAAATTGTATAATTATAGAATTGTACTTATTAATAGCGATTTTGCGTTAGATTCACCTGTGGATAGAGATATATTACAAAATATGTTAGTTGAATATAATTATTATTCAACATATGAACCATGTGTATATCCTGGTGTTAATATTAAATATTATTTTAATACTAATAATGATAATGGTATATGTAAATGTAATAATATCTGTCGTGGAAAAGGAAGTGCTGATGGTGATGGTGAATGTAAAAGAGTAACAATTGCTGTATTTAAAGGAGGAAAAATTATAATTACTGGAGCAAAATTAAGAGAACAATTGTATATTTGTAAAACTTTTATAACTGATTTTATTAATAATAAAATATAATTATTATATATATGTGTTTACTTTATTTAGTTGCCTTGTTAATAATATTTTTTATGTTATGGAAATTATTAAATAAAAATAAAACTAAAGAAACCATGAAGAATAAATGTTATGGAAATTCTCATCCAATTACAGAATCATTTACTAATCCACAAAATACATTTTTCAAAGCATTAAATGATATTAAAAATTCAGATAAAATAGTTCTAGAAAATGTTGAATCAAAATGTTATTTAGATAAAAATATAATTGAACCAGAATTAAATAAAAAAGTTATTGATATATTAAAGGATGTAATATCACATTTTAATAATATATTAAAAGAAAATGAATATTATATTAATAAATTGGAAGGATTATATATTATTAAAGATAATAAAGAAAATTATAGATTAATAGTAAGTAGTTTTATTTATGATGTTAAAAATTTCTATACTGTTAAGTTTATAATGGATGTTGTATTTATAAATAATGAATATTATCTTAATTATTTAAATATAGATGAAAGAGCCACTAATAATATATTAAATCAGTATGATGTTAGACAAGTTAATGATCATACTGAAGGTGTATTATTAAGTTATGATATGGTTAATGATGATTTAGAAGATGTATTGAATGAACATTATAAAACAAATAATAATATATTAGATTTTGTTAATACGGAAAATAAACCATATAATTTCTTTAAATTAAATGATTTAAGTAAATATTATTTACCTGGAGGAGTATCTAATGTATTCTCACCTATATTTTGTGATAAGGATTCTGATAATTGGACTACTAATGGTGTACCTGAAAAAAATAAAAATATACATGAAAGTTGTATAGCAAATAATAATGCCATTACTAAGATTCTAAATCAACCTTATGATGCACCGGGAGTATTATATGGAGATAAAACTAGTGAATATTCTTGGTTATTTAATATATTTTCAAATCAAGGTATAAGTAATTGACTAATTTTTTTTTAACATTGAAGTAATGTTTTTAGTAGCAATAACAATTAATGTAAATATTATAATAAATACACTTCCTATAATTGTATATATTTCTGATTCGCCTTCAACACCTATTTTACCTACTTTTGTGTCTGTGGGTTTTCCAGGAAAATGCGTCTCAAAATGCTGCTTGAAACTATTGTTTTTCATGATGTTCCTATGTTTCGTGGATTGCGTCTGGAGATCCTCGAGTCCTTTTTTTTGGCGGCCTAAATTATCGTATATTTTAAAATACTTTTCCGTAAAAGCTTTGGCCGCCACATTCGAATTTGAGCTTGCGGATTCTTCCAAAAATGTTTTTATTGTATCTTGGACCTTTTCGCGGTCGGCTTGCTTCGAAAAAAGGTCAATCTTAAGTTTTTTACCATGATGTATATTATATAATATTCTATATACTTGATATAATATAAATAATGTTATGAAAAACCATATGAGGTATTTAATATATGCTCTAATATTTAATACTTTCACATCAAACCAGTTATATAGTTCTATTGCCGTTGATATTTTACAAGTATTAGATCCAGTGGGATCTAAATTCCAATTTAAATTTCTATAAAAATATCTTTCAGTTGATTCAAACATAGTAACAGGTTTAAATGGTCCAAAGATATCTTCGTATCCCGGTTCCCATGGTAAATCCATAATAAATTTTCTTTCATTTATTTTGGGAGATTTACCGACGACTCCGCTCATCTCGCCATCAGAATCGAATTGATCAGGAAATTTATTAGCATAATTTATAGAATGTTGTGCTGCTTTTACTAAATTTGGAGAACAATGTTGAGCTTTCGAACCATCTTGAGTTTTCGAACCATCCATACAACATTGTAAATATTTAAATGGTGCAGTACCTTGTCTATTACCTCTACTGATTAAAGGAACATAATTAGATATCATAGAATCAGATATAGTATGATTTTGTGGAGCATTGGGACATTTTAATGTGTTGGTACATGGAATTTTATCTTTATTACCTTCTTCAAATAATGAATAATCTGTAGCAAAATCACCATTGCATCCGTTTTCATCTTGTTTTGCAGCAAATCTGTCTTCACATGAGCCAAAATCACGCGCTGCCCATTCTTTACCTTTAGCACAATCAAATACATTACCAAATATTCCAAATATAATAGTCTTAAAAGGATGCCATGCCGCGAGTAATTGCCAACCGCCGATGTCCATAAATTTAGGCACTTTTATTTCGTGGAAGCCTACGGCAGACAACTTGCACATCAAGAGCGATAATTCACCCCATATTAATTTATATATGGGTATAAATATTAATGATATTATACAATACAAACCAAAACCAATTATAACCCAAGGTATATTAATCAACGCCATTTCAATTAAAAAATAAACTACTTTTTTTATGATCATTATTATTTTATGTATTATAGATTCACCGTGTAATTTGCATCTAGTACTTTCATAATCTAATGAACTAGATAAGTAGTAATCATCATATATAGTATCTGCTCTTAGAATAATAGATAGAAATTCATAAATATTAATTCCTTCACCGAAATTTTCAGCAGACATATATATTATATAATAACATTTTTATTAATACAATAATCTAACCAGTTTTTACATATTTTATCTATATCATAATAATCATATATCCCATTCATATAAAAACCATAATTATTTATTCGATATTTTTTATCATTAAGATACCTATAATAATATTGTAATATATCGTGTATTTTATCATTTTCATTTAAATATTTTATCATAATTTTTTTACCAACATCTAATAAATATATTATAGTTAACCAATTATAATTTGAACATAACATATGATATAAATAATCGCTAAATAATTTATAATATTTTTTAGGTAATATCTCTTTATTATGAACATAACATTTTCCATAATTCATTATTAATGATTTATTTTTACATTTTACACCTTTATTTGTAGTACATACACATTGTAATTTACCTACTCCACCATGACACATAATTAATATATTCTTTTTATGATTATCTTTAAAAGGTTTATCTATATTATAATTCATTTCTCTACATATCGGACAATCCACATAAAAATTATTATTATGACATACTAATTTTTTAAAAC
>Ga0209632_10002846_pt1 | contig 16414 bp, 14 predicted proteins | sample COG_10_FD_184754 | JGI IMG/M metagenome (GOLD analysis project Ga0209632, IMG submission 184754) | Pelagic Microbial community sample from North Sea - COGITO 998_met_10 (SPAdes) (version 2) | ecosystem: Environmental > Aquatic > Marine > Neritic zone/Coastal water | place: Helgoland, sampling... | reverse complement strand
AGCAAAGTTTGAAGTTGTGGGACATAAATATGCGGACCTTTCAGATCACGATTATGGTGTTGCCTTGATGAATGATTGTAAATATGGTTATATGGTTCTAGATAATATTTTAGATCTAAACCTTCTCCGCTCACCAAGCAACCCTGATCCAGATGCTGACTTAGGAAAACATGAATTTGTATACAGTTTTATGCCACATAAGAATGATTTAATACGGTCAAATGTTATTAAAGAATCGACATGCTTGAACCAGCAACCTCTTGTTTTTGAAGGTGTTCGTTCACAAGTCAAAATACCAATCAAATTAACGGGATCTGGCTTGGAGCTGACTGTGCTCAAAAAAGCAGAAAAAGAAAACCAATGGGTAATTCGAATTATTGAAACTCATGGCCGTGAATCTAGCGGTATTCTAACATTAAGCGGTTCTCTCACTGAATGTGATCTTATGGAGTGGAATGACATAGGTAGTATTAAGAAAGTTGAGAATGAATTTTCGATTACATTAAAACCATTCGAATTAAAAACATTTAAGTTTAAATCAGCATAGTAAAATAACTGGAGTTGCTATTTTCTTAAATTTCATAAAAGTAAATAGAAAAAATCTAAATATAATTCCAAAAAAAATCTTCCAATAATGTCCATCAAAATTGAACCAAACTATGTTTCTGTACTCATCAGATCATATAATCGACTGGAACATGTTTTAGAAATACTTTCCGTGTGCTCACAGCAGGATTATGAAAAATTTGAAGTTTTGATAATAGAGCAAAGCACAGAAAAAAATTGGGAAAAATATCGTAGTCGTATACATGAGTTTTCAGAAATCGCTCGAGTTGTTCGTTCAGAGCCTTTAGGTCCTTCAGGTGCGCGTAATACTGGTGTAGCGCATTGCAAAGGTGATATAATTTTATTTATAGATGATGATGATATTCCAGTCGGTAGTAATTGGATCAGCGGGCATGCCAAGAATTATAAAGATCCTAATTGTATTGGAGTCGGAGGTAAACATATTCATCATTTAGATGAAGTAAATCGATATAAAAATATCGATAAAGCCTATAATAATTGTTTATCTTTATCTTTTTTAAGACGCGGACGTGTTTTTACAGGAATTAATAAAGTTAAAAAACCAGTGGAATGGCTTCATGGAAATAATTGTTCGATTCGGAAAAAAACGATTATTGAATTAGGTGGTTGGTATCCATTTATTCAAGGAGCTGGGGAAGAGCATTCACTGTATTATAAATTTCAAAAGAAGAAAAAAAACAATCAATATTTAATGTTTGATCCAGAACCAATTGTTTATCGAAGGTTTAATATCCCCGGTGGTGTTGCTCGTAGGACGATTGATTTGAGAACATTACTAATTCATAGAATGCAATACTATCATTGGGTAATCAGTACGTATTTCCCAATAAGATTCTATTTACTGTACCCCATTTTTATGCTTTATGGTTTTAAAGTCTCAACACGCTATTTACGAAATAACTCAAGTTATAAAAATCAGTGGTGTTCTGATACTTTTGGTGATTATTGGGGACAAAAAATATATTTTTTAATAGAGCTTTTTAAATATCCAATTTTAGTAATCACATATATATTGAAAAGAAAACCTTACTGGGGTGGAGTTCTTCAAAAAGTGAAAAGATGAACTCAAAAGAGATGAAAAGTCCTATGATTTCTGTTGTCATAAGATCTTATAATCGCTTAAACCATGTATTAGAAATAGTTCAAGTCTGTTGCACTCAAACATATGAGAACTTTGAGGTTGTTATCTTAGATCAGAGTTCGGATAACCATTTTAAAGAATATTCGCCTGAATTAAATAAACTTGATTCTAGGTTTAGAGTAGTGCATCGAGAACCACTTGGAGGTACAGGTGCGAGAAATTATGGAGTTGCATACTCTAATGGTGAAATTATTTTATTCATGGATGACGACGATATCCCAATCGGGAATAATTGGATTGCTGACCATGCACGTAATTACAATGATCCAAATTGTATAGGAGTTTCGGGAAGACATATCCATGATATTAATGAGATAGTTAGGTATCCAGATATAGAAAAAGCATATCGTCGTTGTTTAACAGTTTCAGCTTTAATCAGAGGACGTGTTTTCACTGGAATTAATAAAGTAAAAGTAGGTGTAGACTGGTTACATGGGAATAATAGCTCTATGCGTAGAGAAACAATTATTAATCTTGGTGGGTGGTACCCACATGTAAAGTCAGATCATGAAGAACACTCACTCTATTTCAAATTTCATAAAAAAAAGAAATCTGGACAATATTTAAAATTTGATCCAGCTCCCGTTGTCCTTAGGCGGTTTGACATTGCTGGTGGTGCTGAGCGCCGTACTATCTCAATGCGACTTCTTTTAGATCATCGCTTAAGGTTTTGCCATTGGGTCATTGGAGAAGAATATCCGATTAGATTTTACATCTTCTATCCTTTTTTTATGATATATAGTTTTCAAATTGCTGCTCGACATATGATCAACGGATCTAGTTTTATTGATAGTATATGGATCAAAAAGTTAGGGTTGAAATGGGGGAAACGTATTTATGTTGCGCAGGAACTTCTCCTCTTTCCACTTATGATTATTAAATATCTGATTATAAAGCGTCCAACGTGGGATGGAGACATCAAAGCTCTGATAAAAAAAGATTAGTAATCATGATATGAGTTATTTAAAAAAATAATTCTAAGCTCTTTTTTAGTTTTAAGAGAATTCTGTAAACGTTTTGATTTATTTATCAATCTTGTTGTGTAAATTTATTCCATGTTAAAACACTTTAAACAATCATTAATGTTATTAGCAACACTTTCTTTGTTAGTCGCTCAAGACTCGACTAAGGCAATTGAATGGGGGTATCTAGATTCCCTCAGGGGTGTTTATACCTTAGATAAAGAACCTTATACAGGTCCTGTTATTAAAAAGCTAGGGATTGGTCTCATGACTGGTTCATACCGTGATGGTATAAAAGACGGACTATGGCAAACATTGAATACGATTGGACAACCTATAATGATTGGCCATTTTAAAGAAGGTAAGAAACATGGAAAATTTGAGCAATGGTATGATGATGGTGAGACACGTCATCGCGAATTAATAGCTACTTTTGACCAGGATAAGTATGTCAATGATTACAAAGAATGGTACGAGAATGGTAAAAAATCAATTGTTGGTTATTATATACGTGGCAAAGAACAAGGAAGATATACTGAATGGCATGAGAGTGGTAAAAAAGCTTTAAGAGCTAAATATATTAATGGTAAGCCTGATGGATGGTACCAAGAATGGCATGATAATGGTAAAAAAGCATTAAAAATAAAATTTGAAGATGGAAAAGTTAACGGAAAATGGACTCAATGGTACAGAAATGGCAATAAAGAGATGCGTCTCAAATATATTAATGGTATCCCAAGAGGAAGGGCTAAGTTTTGGTTCGAAGATGGCACGCTGAGAGGTGAAGGTATTGTGAAAAGTGAGGTTGTCGGAGGTGGTTGGATACTAGAAGATGCTGGAGGAAATAAAAGAGTCTTTAAATAATTTTTAATAGGGGGTATTATTCGCAATCCTCAAGTAGTTATAGTTTCTATTCTATTATTTTTTACTTCTTGTTCAGATGAAGAGGAAGTACATATCCCAATCGTATCTATTTCTAACTTAACGAATAATGATATTGTTTACGAAACTGTAATTATCGAGAATGAAGTTGAATCGGAGTCCCCAGTCAAAAGTATCGAACTATGGTTGAATGGTGTTGGTACAGGTTTAAAAGTAGAGAATTTCCCTTTTGACTTATATTGGAATACTAATGTAATTGAAAATGGAGACTATTCAATCAAGCTAAAACTAATGGATGAAAATAATTTAGAAGTTTTTAGCGAGGCTATTACTTTAAAAGTTGATAATTCATTAGCAATCCCACCATTAAGTGAAATAGATCAAATTGACCTTATTAATGGTAATCTTCATATTAATTGGAAAAAGTCTACTGCAAGTGATTTTTTTAGCTACAAACTTGAGAAGTCATCAGATAGTTTGATGAATGAAAATCAGGTAATAAAAGAGACAGCAAGTATTGCGGATACTTTTTATATCGATGAGGGAATAGATAACTTAGTTAATCAATATTTCAGAATTGTAACGACAGATACTTTTGGTTATCACTCAAAAAGTACAATTATTTGTTTTGAAAAAAATTCTTCTCCAAACTTTATTGAATTTTATTCTATAGGTTATGATACTACAGAATTAAAAATTATTTGGTCTAAATCAAGAGATATAGATTTTAAAAAATATACTCTTTATGTGTCTGATGCTCTAACTTCTCTACGAAACCAAATAGGAGTTTATGATAATATTCTAGATACTACCTTTGCAACGGATGATTTCAACCCTAATTATTTAAAATGGTATTGGATCGAGGTAGAGGACTCATTAGGTCAAAAAAGTTTGTCTAGTCCAATTTCTTATCCCATTAATTCACCACCAAATAGGGTCAATATTTCTTCTGTGAATTATAATCTAGATACAATGACAATAAGGTGGGCAGATTTTTTAGAAGAAGACTTTTACTCGTATGAAATATTACAGTCCTCTAATCAGTTTACAAATTTTAGTACGATAAAAACTATTTATAACCAAAATACTATTACTCACTCACTTTCTGAATTTGACCCAACTCAAGAGAACTGGTTTAAAATAAAAGTTAATGATTTTTGGAATTTAAATTCTACCGGAGATCCAATCTCAGCTACCGTTGATTCTAATCCCGAGCCAGTGGATATTCAATCTATTGAATATAATTTAGAGGAAATGACTATTCATTGGGCATTATCGAATGCAGAGGATTTTTATTCCTATGAAATTTTCCAATCTGAAAATAATAATGAAGGCTATGAGCTTGTACAAACTATTTTCAATCAATCTATTTCATCCTATACATTATCTGATTTTAATCCAACCATAGAAAATTGGTTTAAAATAAAAGTAATTGATCATTGGGGGCTAACTTGTTTTGGGGGTGAAATGAGTAACACTCTTGACCCCGTTCCCAATCCATCAATTTTGGATTCTATTTTATATCAAGATGGACAATTATTTTTCACCTGGTCAATGAATTTGGAGAATGATTTTGAATCATATTCCTTATATGAATCGCTTTCTTCCCAATTCACTGAACCCAGTTTAGTCTCAACATTTTCAGATCTAAATGATACTACTTTTCAGCTTGATTTTAGTCCGGGAAGAATAAACTATTATAAAGTTAAAGTTCAAGACCAATGGGGTCAAACTAGTTTCAGTAATGAAATGCAAGGGAACTCATATTCCATGTTTAACTATTCTTATGGTGGGGCTGAGGTTGACTACGGAAAATCGGTACAGCAGTTAACAAATAAAGATTATTTAGTTTGCGGAACAACTTCATCTGAGGGAAATGGGAGCACAGATGCATTTGTTCTGAAAACCGATTCATTAGGTGTCGAACAATGGATGGTTACATTTGGTGGTATAAATAGTGACTATGGGCATCAAATAATTGAGTCTAATAGTGGAGGCTATATTTTTGTCGGAAGCACAGAATCTTATGGAAGTGGTTTGTCAAATATATTAGTTTTGAAAATGGATGAGAACGGAAACCAAGATTGGGTTCAAACTTATGGAGGTACAGCTAGTGAAAAAGGGAACTCTATTTGTCAACTAAGTAATAATGATTATATAATAGTTGGCTTTACTAATTCATATGGAGCGGGACAAAAAGATGTTTGGCTATTAAAGATTGATAATCAAGGAAATGAAATTTGGAGTCAAACATATGGTACAAATATGAATAATTATGCTGTCTCTATTATTCCATCTTTAGATAGTGGCTTTTTTGTGCTTTCAAATGATGAAAAAATAGAAGCTGAAAATATATATGATATTTCAATTTTGAAATTTAACTCAAATGGTAATATTGAGTGGGAACAGGTATTAGGTGGTCAAAGTAATGACAGAGGATATTCATTAATTGATGGAGGGGATGGATTGATTCTTTGCGGAACAACGACATCTTTTGGTAATGGCTTAACAGATGGCTATATTGCTAAAGTTGATTATTCAGGAAACATAATATGGGAACAAACATACGGAGAAAGCTTGAATGAAAAAGCATTCTCCATTGTACAAGCTGAGGATGGAGGTTATGTAGGTGTTGGTACAGAAGAGTCAGATTTAGGACTGGAGGGATATAATGTTTGGTTATTTAAAATAACAAATAATGGAGTAATCCAATGGTCTAGGACATTGGGAACGGATAATACAGAAGAAGGCTTTTCTATAGCTAAAAGTAGCGATGGAGGTTTTGTTCTTACGGGTATTTGGAATGAAGATATCTTCTTAATTAAAACAGATCGAGAGGGTCATTTAGTAAATTGATATTGTCATTATTTAAAATTTTTTTGAGACTATACGAGCAAAATGACTAGCAGATTTAAGTGCTATATTAAAATATAATGATGGCTCAATCACTTCAACTTCCATCAGTAAAAAAGAATTATCTTTTCTAACTAAATCTACTCGAGCATATAGGCTTTCAAAAGGTAAGCTTTTCATTACTTTTTTAGCGGTTTTTAAGATTCTTTCTTCTGTCTCGTTTATTAATTGAAGTGTTCCGCCATGCTCTTCTTGAACTCTGAAATCTCCTTTTTTAGGAGTTTTTAAAAGTGTGTGGCTATGTTCCTCTCCTAAAAATATTAAAGAATACTCGCCTTCTTTTTTTATGTTCTCAATATATGGTTGAATGATATAACTTTTATTCGAGAATTTTTTTTCTAAGGACTCACTCATTAATGATAAATTATTTTTATTAATGACATATGTATCATCTGCATTTGCACTGATAGTAGGCTTAATAACCAATTGATCTTCTGAAAATAGAGTAAATGAATCCATTAGATAAGACTCTTTATAATTTTTGTGAAGCAGGGAAGGTACGATCTCTATATTCTTTTCGAAAAGATCGAATAAATACGATTTGTCCATATTCCATTCTACTAATTCTAAAGAGTTTTGAAGTATGCAAGTCGATTGATTTATCTTTTGAAGAACTTTGATAAAATCTTCTAGTCTGTTTTGATAATCCCACGTTGAACGAATAATGGCTAAATCAAAACTATCCCAAGAAACATTTCTGTCATCCCATGGTACCATGATACAGTCCCATCCTTTTTTCTTCATTGGCTTAATTAATAAGTGATCATAACATTCAAAATCAGATAAATCTTTCAGAGTTAAGATTGCACAGCGTGGCATTTTAAAAAGGTCCTAATTAGTTTTTATATATTTATGTAACAAATTAAGGCATATAAAGTAAAGTGTAAAAAAATGTTACACTTTACTATTTTTTTTATTAATTTGTGTCTAACAAGCTTGGGAATTACCAGATTATCACTGGTTAAATATATTAAATGTCACAAACGTTACAAAAGTCAATTCTTTTAATTGAGAGCGATGAATCGATCTTGAAAAGTCTTCAGGAAAAATTGAAAATATCGGGCTATTTAGTTATAAGCGCTAAAGATGGGTATGAAGGATTCGAACGGGCAAAGCAAGAGACCCCTAGTTTGATTATTGCTGAATTTGTGTTACCCGTTATAAGCGGTCCAAAAATCGCAAGACTTCTAAAGTTTGATGAAAGATATAAAACAATACCTTTTCTTATTCTTGGTTCAAAAGATGCGCTAGCCAATTTTGATAAAGATGAATATGGTATAGAACAGGTATTAAATAAACCATTTCGATTAGGTGATTTAAAAAATATTATTGAACAGCTGATTGATTAATAATGAATCCAGTACTTTTTTCACTGTTATTTATCTTTGGAGCTTGTATCGGCAGTTTTTTAAATGTCGTTATTTTTAGGCTTCCAAAAAATATGAGTTTATTCATACCTGCATCTCATTGTTTTGCATGTAAAACACCAGTTAAAATTTCAGACAATATCCCTATACTCGGATATTTTATCTTAAGAGGAAAATGTAGAACATGTAAAACCTCATTCTCATCTCGTTATGCATTAGTTGAGTTTTTTTCAGCCATAATTACGTGTTTAATTTTTTTTATATTCAATTTCAGTGAATATTTTTTTATTTATACATCTTTAACATACGCTCTCATTGCAATAACATTTATTGATTTAGATCATTTGATAATTCCAAATGGTTTTATTTTACTTGGACTTTTTAGTATCTTTATTTTATACTTTTTTAAATTTATTCCATTAGAATGGAAAGATGGATTACTCGGTGCGATAGTTTTTGGTGGATTTCTTTTTCTACTAGGTTTTTTTGGTGAACTTATTTTAAAAAAAGAGAGTATTGGTTTTGGGGATGTAAAACTGGGGATAGTACTTGGTGGCTTAATTGGTTTTAAGTCTTCTGTATTAGCGCTTTATTTAAGTTTTTTTGCCGCCGCTGTTGGGATAGTTTTTTTGATGGGTTTAAAGAAAATAAATAGATCAAACCCTATTCCATTTGGTCCCTATATATCTTTAGGGTCTTTGCTAACCATTTTAACAAGTACCCAGAATGGTGAAAATATAATTATCAATTGGTACATAAGGACGATGTTTTAACATGCCAGCATTAAATAAATATTCAATTGGTCAAATGCTTATTACAAGTGGTAAAATAGATCAATCTCAATTAAGAACAGCATTAGACTATCAAGAAGATAACAGTGGCTATATTGGTCAAGCATTGATTGAAAGTGGGTTTCTGACATCTGGTGAGCTTTTACCCTACCTTGGTAGGCAGTTAAAAGTCCCATACCTTCAACTTGGATATTACGATATAGATCAAGCATTGGTAGATATTGTTCCCGAAAAAAGTGTTCGAACGTATAAAGTTTTTCCTCTTTTTAAAATAAAAGAAGTTTTGAATTTAGCTGTTGTAGATCCTTTAGATCCAGAGCCCATTAATTTTGTAAGAGAGTCTACCGGTATGTCTGTTGAGCCAATATTATGTAGTGAAGAAGATATTGTGAATGCGATTGATCTTCATTATGGTATCTCAAGCTTTTTAGAGGCTGATTCTAATATGGATGATGCAAAGGACATCACGGATTTATATGATGAAAGCCAAATTGTAGAACTTGTAGATGGGATTATTACGCAGAGTCAACGCTATAGATGTTCAGATATACATATTGAACCAAGGGAAGATGATATCCGTATACGATTTAGAATTGATGGGAAATTACAAGATTTTCAAATTTTCCCTAAGTCTATTCAGGATGCATTGATTTCTAGGCTTAAAATTATGTCGAGTATGGACATTGCTGAAACTCGAAGGCCTCAAGATGGAAGAATTCTTTTTAGATCAAAAGTAGGTAGGATTGATTTACGTTTATCTACTTATCCAACCTTATTCGGTGAGAAGACAGTATTGCGTTTATTGAACCTTCAGGAAGCATTATACCCACTCTCTGAGCTTGGTTTTAGAAAAGATACAGAAGCAAAATTCAATACAATGCTCCATGGTGGGGAAGGAATTGTTCTTGTCTCTGGACCAACAGGTAGTGGAAAAACAACCACCTTATACTCAACATTGAATAAACTTGAAAAACCAGAAGTAAATATTGTTACGGTTGAAGATCCAATTGAATTTGATCTTGCTAATATTAACCAGGCACAGGTAAATACAAAATCAGGAGTGACTTTTGCGGCTGCTCTTCGATCTATTCTAAGACAGGACCCGGATATTATTATGGTTGGGGAGGTTCGAGATGAAGAAACGGTAGACCTCGCAATACGAGCGGCTTTGACAGGACACCTAGTCTTCAGTACAATCCACACAAATGATGCGGCCTCAGGTTTTGCACGATTATTAAACTGGGGAATAGAACCTTTTTTAATTTCATCGACAGTCAAAGGGATCTTAGCTCAGCGTCTTGTTCGGAAAATTTGTGAAAATTGCAAAATTGAGCATGAAATTACTGAAAGAGAAGCCAGTCTTTTAAAGGTTGATAAAAAAGAATTTAAAATAACCTACACGGGAAAAGGATGCCTCTCTTGTCGTAATTCAGGGTATAGAGGTCGTTTAGGTATTTATGAATTATTAATGCTAAACGAAGACATTTCCGATTTAGTCCTCAATGCGCAACCAGCATATAAAATTAAAGAAAAAGCACGTGAGCATGGAATGGTCACTCTCCTTGAAGATGGATTAGGAAAAGTTAAAAAAGGGGTTACCAGTTTAAATGAAATAATCGAAACTTTAGGTGCAACCAAAGCCATATAATGATAAGTGTCCTTTTTGTAGGAGGTAAAGAAAAAGGTATCCCTCAGTTTTCGGGGCTTCCCTTAAAGGTTGACTATGTTCAAAATGGTATGATTGGACTGAATGCATTACAAACTTCTTCTTACGAGTGTATCATCATTGCAAATAAGCTTCCGATGTTAGCCCCATCTCGGCTAATAAAAGAAATCAGGCAATTAAATCCACATATACCTATTTATTGTTTTATATCAGACGACAAGAGAAGATCTCAGATATTAGAAGATTTTAATTGTGGCATGACCTTTTATTTTGAGCCGGAGACTCAAAGTTCCGATGATTTATTAGAGCTTGTTCTACTAGGAAAGCTATACATTGATTTTATTTATGACATCCCAGAGAGAGAAAGAAGATTTTTTGGTCCTAACGGAGCAGGTAAGATTGTTGGAATTACCGAACCAATGATTGATTTATACAGGTTGTTATTCCAAATTAGAAAAAAGAATGTAACAACCATTCTTTATGGTGAAAGTGGTACCGGAAAAAATTTAGTTGCACAAAGCTTACATGATAATAGCCTTCGGAAGGAAAATCCATTTATTGCCGTAAACTGTCCAGCCATACCAGGTGAACTTTTAGAGAGTGAACTTTTTGGACATGTAAAAGGTTCTTTTACTGGAGCAGATCAAGATAAAATTGGAAAGTTTCAAGCCGCAAATAGTGGGACAATATTTTTAGATGAAATTGGAGATATGGATCCCAGTCTTCAGGCGAAGGTATTAAGAGTTTTAGAAAGTAGCGAGCTTGAAAAAGTTGGGGCAAATGAAACTATTAAGGTTGATGTGCGGGTTGTCTCAGCAACAAATCAAGATATTGAGGCTTTGATAGCTCAAAATAAATTTAGGCAAGACCTTTTTCATCGTATAAATGTATTCCCTTTAACAATACCATCATTGAGTGATCACCCCGGAGATATCCCTTTTATTACTTATAAAATAATTGGTGTTTTAAAAAAGAAACATAATTTGAAAGTTAATTATATCTCTCCAGGTGCTTTAAAATTAATGAAAAACTATGACTGGCCAGGCAATGTACGTGAGCTAGAAAACATTCTTGAACGGGCTTCATTATTATCGGATGGTTCTGTTTTAACAAGTGGGGATATATTACCACTTTTAAAATCACAGAAGAGCCCAAAAACTCAAGAATCGATTGTCCAAAAAGATCAAGAAGTCAAAGTCGAAGGTTTTTCCCAAGTACGTTCAATAGAAAATGAGAAAAGTCTAGAGACTCAAAACCAGCCAAAAACATTAAAAGAAATTGAAAAGAATGCAATTTTAGAGGCAATGAGCTATGCTAAATGGAATATGAGTAAAGCCTCAAAGATTTTAGGTGTGAGTCGAATGACTTTATATCGTAAAATGCGTACATACGAGATTGAAGAGAATGAATAATAAATTACAAAAATTCTCTTATATCGCTTTTAATAATGATGAGGACAACATAGTTAGGGATAAGATTAAGGCTTCAAATGAAAAAGCCGCATTGTTGCAAATTCAACAATTAGGACTAGAGCCTTTAAATATTAAAAAAGAGGCCACGTCAATTTTAGATATAGACGTTGTTTTTTTTGAAAAAATTACACCAAATCACGTTTATAACTTCACCAGGCAATTATCTGTAATGCTTAAAGCAGGCGTTCCTTTAGTTGAAGCTATCGATTCTTTACATAGTGACAGTGCAGGCCCCTTAGTTAATAGAATAATTGATACGATTATAGAAGATATTTCAGGTGGGACTTCTCTTTCGATGGCTCTTAAAAAACATCCAAAAATGTTTGACAGTATGTACTATAATATTGTTCGAGCTGGAGAAAGTGCCGGTGTCCTTGATAAAGTTCTATTCCAATTAGCTGATTTTATTGCAAGTGATCTAAAACTTAGAATGGGAATTAAGCAAGCCACTAGGTACCCAGCTATTGTAGTAGGTATAACAGTTCTAGTTGGAATCTTTGCCGTCACGTTTATCTTGCCACAATTTTCAACACTATTTTCAAATTCAAAAATTGCACTACCGTTACCTACTCGTATATTATTAGGAGCAGATAAGTTTATTACAGAATATTGGTATTTTTTGATTCTAATTATCGGATCCATGATTGGATTGACTAAAGCAATTCTTCGAAGTAAAAAAGGTAGTTATGCCTGGCATAAAACAAAAATAAAACTTGGTATTATTGGACCAATATCCTTAAAAATGTCTATTTCAAGGTTTATCCATGTATTAGAGACACTAGATAGGACAGGTGTTCCTATTCTAGACTCTCTTAAAATTGCTGGAAAAACAACAGGCAATACCTACATTGAAAAGAACCTATCTAAAGTTCATCAAGACGTAAGAATGGGCAAAAAATTAGCATTTTCATTAACCAAATTCACTACTGGAATATTTCCTAGCCAAATGCTTAAAATGATCCAAGTTGGCGAGAACGCAGGAGCTTTAAGTGATATGTTAAAAGAGATCGGTGAAATGATGGATGCCGAAGTCAAAGACCATGTCCTTAAGCTAACAGCAACACTTGAGCCTTTGATTTCTATTTTCATGGGTTTTATGGTTCTAGGACTAGCCCTTTCTATCTTCTTACCTATTTGGGATATGTATGAAGCTATTTCTACATCATAGAACAGCAACCTTGACCATTTTATGATGTAGGAATTGGGTGTATTTCACTCTTAGTCTTCAATTCTACTGATACTTATTTAATATATTATTTCACAATCAAAATTTATTTTATCAATATTTTTTTTAGAGTGAAAAATGAACCAGCATTCTTATTTTTTAAGTAATTATTATTGATAAGCTTTGTTACAATCATTGTCTCTAAATGTTACAGCTGTATCAAATCAGTTAGGTCCTAATTTTCATTAAAATTGTTATTTTTGTAATCCATCGAGCTGAGAGTGCTCTTTCTTTTTTTGTTTTTCTATTCAGCCTGCTTTGGCATAGAAGTTGTTATATAGGGTTATACTAAAAAAAAGAGGATATTATGAAATTATTTAAAAAATTAAAAAACAAAAAAGGTCAGACTCTAGCAGAATTTGCGGTTACGATTGCTATGATGGCGACCTTGGCTACAACTGCTGCACCGAAGTTTTCTGGTGTTGGAGAAGGAGCTAAAGAAAAGAAATCTTTATCATCTATTGATAAGATTTTAAAATCAGCAAACAACTTTTATAACGAAAAAGTAACCACAGAAGGTCGTGGGCGTTTTCCTGGACAGTTAAAGTATAATGAGTCTGTACCAGATGGTGGTGGTTATGCAGATGAATCTTTAGCCATAGATGGTTTGTCTCAGTTTGAAACTTATGAAAGTGCAGAAGCAGCTAAATGGGCATCTATTTTTGGAACACAAACAGGAACTGCAATAGTACCTGATGGTAGTAGTGTTAATACATCAGAAGATCCAGATAATGATGGTTCTTTTACATCAACTGTTGGTGCTGAAGAGTTTTTAAATGAATTTGGTGGTAATGCAATTGAGAGTCCTTTTCAGGATGGTCATTACATCTACACAGTAATAGCAGGTGGTGGAAGTGGACAAAGTTCATACTCACCAGTCATCTTTGTAGCTGATTTGGAAAGTCCAAAGAACTTCAAGAAAAAATTACAACCGTAAACTGAACTTTAAAGAGGAATTAAAAATGAAAAATAACAATAAAGGTTTTACCCTGATCGAATTAATCATGGTAACAATTATACTAGGTATTTTAGCAGCTGTAGCAGTCCCACGTTACATGGGTACTGTAAACAGAGCAGAAGCAGCGGCAGAAGACGCAGTTCTTTCTTCACTAAAAGCGAATGCAGAATCACATGCAATGGAAATGTTCATGGATAACGGTCGTAAGTCTTATCCTACTAACCCATTTGATGGTGCTAGTGTTGATGGTTATACGACTGGTGCAACATCAGTAACAGCGTCTGGTGATTGGGCTTTTGATGGTTCATCTATCTCTCACATGAGAAATGACAACTCCGAATGGCGTTGGTCTTATTCATCTGGGGATGATCGTACTGAGCAAGGCGATGATAGAGGAACTTTTGGAGATCGTACTTTATTTGACCGTGTGAATGGTGATCAATAAGATTTAATCATCTCCTAAAAATATATAGGCTCTAATGCTCCGGTGTTAGAGCCTTTTTTTTTATTTATATTAATACTGTATGTTAATAAATGCACCTGAGATCAAGTTCTTAAAGAATCTTATAATAAACGTCTCTAAATGTTACAGCTGATACAAAGAATAGAGTCCTCCAGTCGTTATTCTAATATTCTTTTATTTCAATACTCTCGAGAGATAACTTGTCTCTTTTTAAGTTATTTATGGATTTAGGGCTGTTTGGCATAGAAGTTGCTATAGTAGTATAGGGAATATTATAAATAATTATAAAGATTTTTAAAAGAGGAGTTAGAGATGAGAAATAACAATAAAGGTTTTACCCTGATCGAATTAATCATGGTAACAATCATATTAGGTATATTAGCTGCCGTAGCAGTTCCACGTTACATGGGTACTGTAAACCGAGCAGAAAGATCAGCAGAAAATGCTGTTTTAGATGCCCTTTTAGCGAATGCAGAAGCGCATGCAATGGAAATGTTCATGGATAACGGTCGTAAGTCTTATCCATCTAACCCATTTGATGGTGCTAGTGTTGATGGTTATGTTGGTGATGGAAATAGTTTAGTAAACTCTGGTGATTGGGCTTTTGCAGGCGGTAATATTTATCATAAGCGTAATGACAATTCTGAATGGCGTTGGTCTTATAGTGCTTCAGATGAAAATAGTCAGCAAGCGGATGATAGAGGTACATTTGGTCAGCGTGTAAGGAATAGTCGTGTTGCTGGAGATGGCGATGCTATGGATGATCAAGACGGTGAAAACTAGTCGGCTAAATAGTTAGTTAGAAAAAATATAAAAGCTCTAATGCTTCGGTGTTAGAGCTTTTTTTTAAGCGAAAGCTCAGTAAGTAACTGGGCTTTTTTTATATTTCAAGTACTCCCTCTTAAGAAAAAAGACTCCAGATTAAGTACTGTCGAAATACTACAATAAACGTCTCTAAATGTTGCAGTTAATACAAAGAATAGAGTCCTTTGATTTTTATTCTAATATACTTTTATTCTGATACTCTCGAACGTTTATTTTTTTTTTAATATATCGAATGAAGAAGTCTAGGATCTGTTACACTTACTGTCTCTAAATGTTACATGTCTTTCCAAAGTGATATATCTTTAATAATAAGGAATTCCTTTCTTAAGGCTTTTAATAGAAGACTTTTTAGTTATATATATATATGTATATGTTTTTAGTCCTGTTTGGCATAGTAGTTGTTATAGTAGTATAGAACATATTATGAAAAATAATAAAAATTTAAAAAACGAGGAGTTATAAATGAAAAATAACAATAAAGGTTTTACCCTGATCGAATTAATCATGGTCACAATAATATTAGGTATATTAGCTGCTGTAGCAGTTCCACGCTACATGGGTACTGTAAACAGAGCAGAAGCAGCAGCAGAGAATGCTGTTCTTTCGGCTTTAAAAACAAACGCAGAGACTTATGCCTCTGAAATGTTTCAAGATAACGGTCGTAAGTCTTATCCTACTAACCCATTTGATGGTGCTAGTATCGATGGTTATACTGAGGCAAGTTCTGTTTCTGAATCAGGTGACTGGGCTTTTGATGGTTCATTTATCTCTCACATGAGAAATGACAACTCTGAATGGCGTTGGTCTTATTCATCTGGGGATGATCGTACTGAGCAAGGCGATGATAGAGGAACTTTTGGAGATCGTACTTTATTTGAACGTGTGAATGGTGATCAATAAGATTTAATCATCTCCTAAAAATATATAGGCTCTAATACTCCGGTGTTAGAGCCTTTTTTTTAAGCGAAAGCTCAGTAAGCCACTGAGTTTTTTTTATATTTTAAATCCTCTATCTTTAAAAAAAAATCCAGGTTAAGTGCTTACGGAATGTTACAATCATTGTCTCTAAATGTTACAGCTGTATCAAATCAGTTAGGTCCTAATTTTCATTAAAATTGTTATTTTTGTAATCCATCGAGCTGAGAGTGCTCTTTCTTTTTT
>Ga0209632_10002845_pt1 | contig 16414 bp, 19 predicted proteins | sample COG_10_FD_184754 | JGI IMG/M metagenome (GOLD analysis project Ga0209632, IMG submission 184754) | Pelagic Microbial community sample from North Sea - COGITO 998_met_10 (SPAdes) (version 2) | ecosystem: Environmental > Aquatic > Marine > Neritic zone/Coastal water | place: Helgoland, sampling... | reverse complement strand
TCCAATATATTACAAAACCACGAAATCAGATTTTTTTGGTTTTATAATATTTTTTTTAGTAATCAAATGATTTTTAAAACCACCTAAAAAGGGGGGTAAAATTTCTTTTAATCTTGTTGAAAATAGGGCTTTAATAATTCCACCACGCATTCCATTGTCTATTACAGAGTGTGGAATTTTATTTTTTGAAAGAAAAAGTGCTGTGTATGGAATATTACTTACTGAAAACAACATATGATTAGTTTTTGAAAGGGCCAAAACATCAACAATATTTCCACGGCCAATTAAATACCTATGATCTTTATTTGGGTAATTAAATAAATCTGTTGCTTCTGTAGTTCTAGGTGAATATTTATTATAAATTAATAAATTTGGATAATTATCTTTGTAAAATTTTAAATAATTAACATCTTCAGAGCATAGGTAGATTTTATCAAACTTATATTTTTTTAACAACTTATTGGTTGCATAGATCATTTGATTTTTTGTGGGGGTGTGAGGTTGGTAAGAGTTTTTTTTAGAGTCAGTTCCTCTAAAGCAAACACCCAATACTTTTTTATTCCTAAATTTAGAATAAAGTTTCTTAGCTTCATTCTCAATATTCTTATCAATCTGAATATATTTATCAAAAATTTTTTTATGCTTATAACCTAAAAATTGAAAACCATTAAAGTATCTGAATTCAGACATATAATTATTTTTATCGTAACCTTTAATAGATGTTTTTTTATCACAAAATATAACATTTTTACTTTTATAAACTTCAGCTAAATTATATTTTGAAACTTTTTTGAAATAATATTCCCAAGAATTGTAAGTATTTTTAATCTTTATTTTACAATTATAAAATGTTTGAAAGTTTTCCATATCAATAACTGGTATTAATTTTAGCTGTTCACAAATATATAAGTTATGAATTACAAAATTTAAATTAGAAAAAAAGCCTGCTCCTGGAGATCTTTTGATAACGAAAAAATATTTATTCGGATTGTTATTTCCATATCTTTTATAAGTAAAATCTAAAAAATTAAATTTGTTTGATTTATAAATTTTATTTTTTGGTTCCCATTTTTGTTTTGCAAAAGCTGTTCTTTCTCTAATTTTTTTTCTTATATAGTTTAAATTCATTTATTTAGATATTTTTAAAAATTTTTAATTGTATTAACAAACTGTTATAATTAATATTTTTACACTTTCAATTTTTTTATCTAAAAAAGAGGGTTATCTTTGAAGAAATTTTTCATTGTGATAGGTTTTTGTTCTAAAATATAACGATAGACATTGTAGTTTTCCAAAACTCTCTGTACATAATTTCTTGTTTCTCTAAATTTAATTAATTCTATCCAATCAACAAAATCAATTTGATTTTTTTGGGGATTCTTATTTATTTTTTTCCAGTGTCTAACTCTTTTCGGTCCGGCATTATATGCCGCTACAGCAAAAGGGTAGGCACCATCGTACTCAAGAATTAGTCCAGCAATATAGTGTGAGCCCAAATTAATATTATATTCAGGATCAGAAGTTAATCTTGATTTTGAATAAGGAAGCTTAGCTTGTTTAGCAACTAATTTTGCTGTATAAGGCATTAGTTGCATCAAACCTTTGGCACCAGCATGACTGTTTGCGCTTAAATCAAATTCACTCTCTTGTCTTATAATTGATAAAATAAATGCACTTTCAGGAATTTTTCTTCCATTTATATTTTTTGGAGTACTTATTATTGGGTAGTTATATTTATTGTGAAATCTTTTTTCATAAGAAGCTATTTTTGAAATTTGTATAGCAAAATCAAAACGTTCAATTTTTGTAGCAAGTTCAGCTGCCAAAACTTCACTTCCGTTATTAACATTGTCATTGGCTAAATATCTAAGCATATGTTTTGTATATTTGTCTTCATCAAGCTCATCTAAAAGATATATTATTTTTATAATTTCTTTTTTAAAGAAGTAATCGCGATACTCTTTTGTAATATTCATATCTTTACTGAGCTCAAAACTATCATTGGGATTTAATTCTAAGAAAGCTAACTGACCATAATATGTGGTTAAATAGTTTGCAGCTTCTTGGAACCATTTTATTGCTAAATCTTCTTTACCTATTTTTTTATAGGTTCTACCAAGCCAGTAGGCTCCTCTCGCAGTACTTATTGGATAGCCTACATTATTGTAAAATTTTTCAAAATGGTCTTTGGCTAGTAATGGATCATCTAAAAAACTCAACGCAATCCACCCACTCATCCATTCTGCGGCAGCAAATTCAGCGCCTTCCGTCATGGCATGATTACTTGATATTTTGTAGGCTAACTCATATTTTTTTTTATAAATTAAAGACCTTGCTACAATTTCTCTTTCTGTCCACCATTTGTCAGGTCTTACTAAATACTCTTTAGTATTTTTTATTTTTAATAAAATTTCAACAGAACTATCGACTCTTCCTCTTTTTCTTCTCCATTTTAGCCTATCATAATTTAAGCCAGCATCATTTTTAAATTTAAAAGGAACCTTTGATATAGCCGTATCTACACCATATGATTTACTCATTAAAAGTTGTCTTGCATTATATAAAAGTTCATAGTCTTTAGGTAGATACCTTAGTAATCGTTTAAGTTCCCAATATTTATTATTCCATGCTAAATAGTCAGCACGCTTTATATAATCATCAGCATTAAGATATTTTTTAAATTTCTTCCTATAAAATTTTAATTCTTGTTTTGATAAACTAGCTGTGATCCATCCTTCTTTAATAAATTGTGTTCCCTTTTCTTGATTACCTATTAAAATAAAACTTTCTCCTAATATCATTCTTCCATAACCACTTAATGGATCGGAAACACCAAACCAATCAATAATTTTTTTTGGTGACACAGTATTAGTCGAAAGCTTATGTTCAGCTAAATATCTAACACGATTAATTCGAGGATAATTTTGGTTCCTATCAATAAAATCTTTGTACTCATAAAAAGAAGCTCTATTTCCTGTTGTCAATAAGTGTCTCCATTGAATAAAATTATATATAGATTTATCTTTTGCTTTTTTTGCACTCTTTAAAGCGTTAGGCCATTTAGCAAGCTTCATCTCTGAGATAGCTTTTTTGGCTAAACTAAAATCTTTTTTATTGTAATATTTAGATATTTTGATTTCTTTATTTTTTTGAGAACCTGCAATTAAGGGTTTTTTCTTAGGTAAAATAAAGTTATTTTTTTTTTCCTTTTTAACAACAATTTTCTTTTCTGTTAATTCCTGCTCATTTTTAAATATAGGTTTTGGTAAAGGTCTTAATACATCAACTAATAATTTTTTTTTAGTCTCTTCTTTTGTCTGTATAGGTTTTTTTAAGGGGAGCATATCTGCTATTACAATTTTAGATGTTCCCACTAAGAAGTAACTAAAAACTATAAAAATTAATAATTTTTTTATCATAATCTTGACTATATGAATCAACAATCTATGTTATAAGTATTTATGTTTAAAGGTTCAAATGTTGCTTTGGTCACTCCATTTAAAAATTATAAACTTGATGATGATACATATATCAAGTTGATTCATTTTCATATTGAAAATGGAACTTCTGGACTAGTTCCAGCTGGCACAACAGGAGAATCTCCAACTTTAAGCCATGATGAACACCAGAGAGTAATAGAATTGTGTGTAAAAGAAAGTAATGGAAAATTACCTGTATTTGCTGGAACAGGCTCAAATTCTACTAAAGAAGCTATATCCTTAACTACCCATGCGGAAAAAATAGGGGCCAACGGTGCACTTATTGTTACTCCTTATTATAATAAACCAACTCAAGAGGGTCTTTATCAACACTATAAAGCAATAAATGATCGATGTGGAATTCCAATTCTTATTTACAACATACCTGGCAGATCAGTTATTGACATGTCAGTTGATACAATGGCAAGACTATATGAATTAAAAAATATAATTGGTGTTAAAGATGCAACCGGTGACTTGAATAGAGTAAATCAAACTTTTAAAAAGATGGGCAAGGAATTTATTCAATTAACTGGGAATGATGATAATGCTTTAGAATTTAACAGAAGAGGGGGAATGGGTGCAATAAGTGTTACTGCCAATATTGCTCCAAAATTGTGTTCAGAATTTCAAATACTTTCAGTAAAGAGTGATGAGAAATCTCAATCAGAGGCAGAAAAACTTAATAAAGTTTTACAGCCAATACATCACTCAATGTTTGTGGAAAGTAATCCAAGTCCAGTAAAGTATGCTGCTAAATTACTAAATCTTTGTGATGATGACGTAAGACTTCCGTTAGTTAGAGTTACAGAGCCAACTAAAGAAATAGTTAAAAAAGCACTTCAATCTGCAAAATTGATTTAATGAAAAAAAAAACCAACCCCGGTTTAAAGATGATTTGTTTAAACCGAAAAGCTAGTTTTAATTTTTTTTTTGAAGATTTGCTTGAAGCTGGAATTGTTCTTAAAGGTTCTGAAATTAAATCAATAAGAGATGGTAAAGTTAATATTGGAGATTCATATGCTGTAGAAAAAAATGGTGAGTTATTTTTGATTAATTCTCATATAGCGTCTTATAAACAGGCCAGTTACTCAAACCACAATCCACTAGACGAGAGAAAATTATTGCTTAATAAGCGTGAAATAAATAAATTAATAGGAAAAATGCAAAGAGATGGTTTTACCATAGTTCCTACTAAGATGTATTTTAAAAAAGGTAAGGCAAAAATAGAACTTGCTGTAGCTAAAGGAAAAAAACAATTCGATAAAAGAGCTTCAATAAAAAATAGGGATTGGAGTCGTGATAAAGCAAGATTCATTAGAAAGTCGAGTTAGATTGATCTACTTAGGGATAGGCTCTAATTTAGGCAACAGAAGAAAGAATATTGAAAAAGCAAAATTTAAATTGCTTGAAAATCATGTCAAAATAATAAAATTATCCAGTTATTATGAAACATTATCTTGGCCTAATTCCAGCTATCCAAAATTTTTAAATATTATTTTAAAAACCAGTACAAATTTAGCACCACTTAAATTACTTAAAATTTGCAAAAATATAGAACACACTCTTGGAAGAAAAAAAAAACCAAAAAATGCACCTCGTGAATGTGATATTGATATCATTGATTACGATAATATTAAAATAGAAGGAGATATTATTTTACCCCACCCAAGAATGCATGAGCGTAATTTTGTTCTTTTTCCATTGTTTGAGATAAATAAGAATTGGAAGCACCCAATATCAAAAAATCACATAAAAACACTTATAACTGAGTTATCAATTAAAGACATTAGGTCTATTAAACAAATTTGATTTTGTGATATAAAGATTAATGCTTAATTCTGAAGAATTAATAAATAAAGTTAAAATTTATAACAAGTTTTTAAATCCTGAAAAGTTAAATAAGGCATATAATTTTGCTGTTAAAGCTCATAGTGATCAAAAAAGAGCATCTGGTGATCCTTACTCTGTTCATCCCATAGAGGTTGCTAATATTTTAACTGATTTAAAATTAGATAGCGCAACAATTACCACTGGATTGTTACATGACACGATAGAAGATACTTTTGCCACTTATGAAACTATTAAAGGAGAATTTGGTGATGAAGTTGCTGACTTAGTTGATGGTGTAACAAAAATATCAGTCTTGGAAAATACAGCTTCACCAATTTCAAAAGCAGAAAACTTTAGAAAATTAATTTTAGCTACATCAAAAGATATAAGAGTATTGCTAGTTAAAATAGCTGATCGATTACACAATATGAGAACAATTAAAGCTATTGATAGTGAAGACAAAAGACAAAGAATAGCTCAAGAAACAATGGAAGTCTATGCCCCTCTAGCAGATAGAATGGGCATGCATAGAATTAGAGATGAACTTGAAGATTTATCATTTGAGATTCTAAATAATGAAGCACGAGAATTAATTCAAAAAAGACTTGATGAAATCAAAACAGATAAAGAAGATATTTTTGAGGCTTTGTCTGCTGAATTAAAAAAACTATTAATAGATGATAATGTTGTTACAGAAATTTTTGGTAGAGAAAAAACTCCTTTTTCTATTTGGAGAAAGGTTCAAAAAAAAAGAGTCTCATTAGAACAAATTACTGACATCATCGGTTTTAGAATTATTGTTAAGAATATTGATGACTGTTATAAAACTTTAGGGATTTTGCACAAAAAATGGAACTGCATCCCAGGTAAATTTAAAGATTACATATCATCACCAAAGATAAACGGCTATAATTCAATTCACACCTCAGTTATTGGTTCATATAAAAAACCAATAGAAATTCAAATTAGAACAACAGAAATGCATGAATTTGCAGAAAGAGGTATAGCATCTCATTGGCAATACAAATCTTCAGAAAAATTTAATTCATTAACTCTAAAAGAATATGATTGGTTAAAAGATCTTGTAGAAATTATTGAAAAAAATGAAAACCCTGAACATTCATATGAATATACTAAATTACAAATGTTTCAGGAAAATGTATTTTGTTTTACTCCAAAAGGATCTGTAATAAAATTACCAAAAGACGCTACTCCAATAGATTTTGCATACGCTGTACATACCAAAATTGGTCATACAGCAATTGGATGTGAAATTAATGGTAACAAAAGTGAATTACAGTCTATATTGAGAAATGGCGATAGAGTAAGTATTAATACATCGAAAAACCAATCTCCCTCATTACATTGGATACCAACTACTAAAACGGGAAAAGCAAGATCTGCTATAAGAAGATATTGGCATGATAGAGGAGAAAAAAAGCAGCAAAGGATCAAAAAGTACAATACAACTTTATGGATTTCCTTGCCAGATAAGCCTGGTCAATTAGGAAATGTAAGCTCTTTAATAGGTGAACATAAATTAAACATCTCTAATCTTGAGATGGCAGGCAAAAACCCTAATTATATTAATTTTAAATTTCATCTGATTATTAATGACCTAAAAAATTTTACTAATTTTATTGCAGAGCTTAAACAAAAAGGTATAAAATTTAAGATAATTAGACACGAAGATAAAAGAAATGCTTTCACCCAAAAAATCCTTAGATATTTTAAGAAAAACTGATGCTTTATTAGAAGGCCATTTTGTTTTATCTTCAGGATTACATTCATCCAGATATATTCAATGTGCTAAATTATTAAGTCATCCTAACTTAGCTGAAAAAATCTGCAAATCTTTAGCTAATAAAATTAAAAATAAGTTTAAAAAAATTGATTTGATATTAGCACCTGCAATGGGAGGAATAATTATAGGTTATGAAATAGGTAGAATTCTAAAAAAAGAAACTATTTTTTGTGAAAGAGTGAAAGGTAAATTCACACTTAGAAGAGGCTTTAAAATAAAAAAAACATCCAATGTTTTAATTTTAGAGGATGTAATAACCACAGGAAAATCAAGCATGGAATGTGTTAAACTAATTAAAAGATACAAAGCTAAGCTTGTAGGTTTTGCATCTATTATTGATAGATCAACAAAAAAAAAATTGAAAATAAAAAAGAAGATAGTTTCTCATCTTAAAATTAATGTTCCAACTTATAAGAAAAATAATTTACCAAAAAGTCTAGCATCTATACCTATTACGGTTCCTGGAAGTAGATTTATCAAGTGAGAAAATTAGGTGTTAATATTGATCATGTAGCTACCCTGAGAAATGCACGAGGTGAGATCCACCCAGATCCAGTTTATGCTGCTAAATTTTTAAAAAAAATAGGGGTTGACTCAATTACAATTCATTTAAGAGAAGATAGAAGACATATAAATGATTTAGATGTTAAAAAAATATGTTCTATAAAAGGACTTCGGGTAAATTTAGAAATTTCAACTAACTCTAAAATTGTTAAGTCAGCGCTAAATGTAAAACCTGATTATATTTGTATAGTTCCTGAAAATAGGAAAGAAATTACAACAGAAGGAGGATTAAATTTAAAAAAAAATAAAATAAAGATAAAAAAAATTATTTCTAATTTTAAAATCAATAAAATTAGAACTAGTTTATTTATCAATCCATCGCTTAACGATGTCAGAATTGCAAAAGATTTAAAAACAGACTGCATAGAGATTCATACGGGCCATTTATCTAATTTAGTAAAATCTAAAAAAAACCACCTAAAAGAACTTGAAAAAATATACAAATGTTCAATTCTTGCAATTAGTTTAGGAATAGAGGTGCATGCTGGGCATGGTCTTGATTACAAAACAACAAAAATTTTAACTAAGATTAAAGAAATAAATGAATTTAATATTGGTCATTATTTAATCGGAGAGTCTATTTTTAATGGTTTATCCAAAGTTGTGCAAAATTTTAAAAAAATAATTAAAAGAAAAAAATGAAAATATTAGGTATAGGTGTTGACATTATAAAAAATAAAAGAATTGAATCTTTAATTAAAAATAAAAAATTTATATTAAGAACATTTGGAAAGAACGAAGTAAAATTTTCTAAAAAAATTTTAAATAAAGCAAATTATTTTGCAAAAAGATTTGCTGCAAAAGAAGCTTTAGCTAAATCAATCGGTACAGGTTTTAGAAATGACTTAAACATGAAAGATATTGAAATTTTAAATGATAAAATAGGTAAACCTTATTATCATAAATCAAAAAAAATTAATGATATTATTATCAAAAAATTTAAGATTAAAAAATATGATTTGTTTCTTTCAATTTCAGACGAAAATGATTATTCAGTAGCTTTTACAATTTTACTAATTAAATGATGTTAAATAAAAATTTTTTTCTAGAAAACGCTAAAACTATATTTTATGCTCTAATAATAGCAGTTATTATTAGATCTTTGATAATTCAACCTTTTTATATCCCTTCTTCATCAATGGAGCCTACATTATTAGTAGGCGATAGACTTTTCGTTACTAAATATTCTTATGGGTATAGTAAACATTCTTTTCCACTAAGTCCCCCAATAATTAGTGGGAGAATAATTAAGAGCAGCCCCGATAGAGGTGATGTTGTTGTTTTTAAAACTCCAGCTGACAATAGAACTGATTATATAAAAAGACTTATAGGTTTACCTGGTGACCAAATCCGCTTTATAGATGGAAATTTATATATAAATAATAGTGAAGTACTTAAATCTAGAATATCCATAGATAACAAAATTTACTGTGGAAAAAAAACTATCGATGTTTTCACCTTTGAGGAACTGTTACCAAATGGAAAACTACATAAAACTGTTTATTTGCAGAATTTTTCATATCAAAATTCAGACCCCTTTGTTGTGCCAGAGAAACATTATTTCTTTTTAGGTGATAACAGAGATTGTTCTAAAGATAGTAGATTTTTATCTAGTGTTGGTTATGTTCATGAGGATAACTTAGTAGGTAAAGCTCAATTTATATTTTTTTCAACTGATAGTTCTTTAGGAAGCATTTTTTCTTTTTGGAAATGGAATAAATCTTTTAGATTTAATAGATTTTTTAAAAAAATAGATTAATGAAAATTGATTATCAATCTCTTGAAAAAAAAATTAAACTAACCTTTAAAAATAAAGATTTATTGATTAAATCTTTAACCCATAAAAGCTTCAATAAAGAAGAAAATAATGAAAAAATTGAATTTTTGGGTGATCGTGTGTTAGGCTTAGTAATTGCAAAAAAACTTTTGGAAATTTATCCTGATGAAAAAGAGGGGATTTTAGATAAAAAATTTGCGTCACTAGTTAATAAAAAAACATGTTTAGAGATATCAAAAAAGCTTCAATTAGAAAAATATATATTAACTTTTAATGTCAAAAATAAAAAAAATACAATTGAAGATAAGGTTTTAGCTGATAGTTGTGAAGCTTTAATGGGTTCTATCTATCTAGATAAAGGATTTAATATTGTGGAGAAAGTTATTTTGAACTTATGGTCAAAGCATATTGCAGATAGCGTTATTACCCAAATTGATGACAAAACTAAATTACAAGAATTTTCACTAAAAAAGTTTAAAAAGCTGCCAATATATAAAGTTATTTCTAATACTGGCCCTAGACACAAACCATTATTTAAAGTTGCTGTAAAGCTACATGATACAAAATTTTTTATTTCAGATGGTAAATCAAAAAAAGACGCTGAACAGAATGCTGCAAAGCTATGTTTACAAAATACTAAAAAAATATGATTTGGGACGATACTGGATATTTGCTTTCTAAGAATAAATATAATGAAAATTCATTAATATCTGAAATATTTACTAAAAATCACGGCAAAGTCTCAGGTATAATTTTTGGAGGGACTTCTAAGAAAATAAAAAATTATCTTCAAATTGGAAATAAAATTTATGTAAACTTTAATACAAAATCTGATAATAGAATTGGATATTTTAAAATTGAAATACAACAACCTCTATCCCCATTTTACTTTGACAATCAACAAAAATTATTATGCATCACTTCAGCAATGCATTTAATTAAGTTGTTAACTGCTGAATTCCAAACTAATGAAAATATATATTATTTGATAGATGATTTTTATTTATTATTAAATAAACAAAACTGGATAAAGAAATATATTTTTTGGGAACTAGAATTATTTAAGATTCTTGGATATGATTTAGATCTTGAAAATTTAGTTGATAAACAAGTTGTTGATAATCAAATTAAATATATTTCTAAATCTTCGTCAGAAAAAAAGATAGTTCCAAATTTTTTAATTGATAAAAATGAAAGTGAAGAAGCTTTATTAACTTTACTAAGTGGCTTGAAGTTAGTTGGTAATTATTTAGAAAAAACTATTTTGACGTCAAATAATCTTTCGCAACCAATCAGTAGATTAGAATTTATAAACACTCTTAAATAATTATCTTAAAATTTTATCTAATCTATCAGCATAATAACTAACAATGGCGTTAGCTCCAGCTCTTTTAAATCCAATTAAGCTTTCCAAAATTACATTTTTTCCAATAAGTCCTTTGTTAATTCCATTTGTTAATAAGCTATATTCACCTGAAACTTGATAAGCCATAACGGGAATTTTAAAATTTTCTTTAACTAAACTTATTATGTCTAAATAGGGCAATCCTGGTTTTACCATTATCATATCGGCCCCTTCCTTTATATCCAAAGCTACTTCTCTCAATGCTTCATTCTTATTTTTAAAGTCCATTTGGTAATTTTTTTTGTCTCCTTTTAGTAAACCTTTTGATCCAACAGCATCACGAAATGGTCCATAAAAACTCGATTCATATTTTACCGCATAAGATAAAATTTGTGTCATTTCGTAACCATTTCTATCTAGGGCCTTTCTAATTTTTCCTATCCTCCCATCCATCATGTCAGACGGTGCTAATACATCACAACCCATTTGAGCCTGTAATAATGATTGATTAATTAAAATCTCTACTGTTTTATCATTTAGAACATATCCTGATTTAATTAACCCATCATGACCATGTGATGTGTATGGATCTAAAGCCACGTCACACATGATTCCAATTTGGTTTTTATATCTATTCTTAATTAGTTGTACGGCTCTACAAACTAAATTATCCTCATTTAAAGCCTCAGTCCCAAGGATGTTTTTTTTCTTTTTTTGAGTATGAGGAAATAATGCAACCATAGGTAATTTATTTTTAATTGCTTTATCAATGATAATACCCAATTTATCCAATGTGTAACGATAGACACCTGGCATTGAATCAATAGATTGCTTTTTATTTTTCCCATCAATTAAAAAAATAGGTAAAATGAAATCATTTGTAGTTAAATTATTCTCCTCAATTAGCCTTCTAGACCAATCATTCTTTCGACTCCTTCTCAGCCTTAAACTAGGGTAATTTCCAGTAATCATGCTTTAATATATTTTTAAAATGCGACAAATGTATTATACAAATATAAAGAAAAAAAGGTAAAAAACAAATTACATGAATAACGACAGTAAAAATATAGTTAATTTAAATTTAAAAAAAGAGGAAAAAATTTTAGATTTTAGTGACTTTCAAAAGCAAAATATTAAATTTGATATAAATAAATTACAAGATGCATACAATCAAATTGTCCAAACTAAAAAATTTGAAGATGGTGGTGGAATAGCGCATTTTGGGGCTATTTCTTTAACACAAATACCTGGTGATCCAGAATCAGTAAAGGGAAGTAAGGCTAGAGGTGTTTATTGGACAAAACCAGATAAATCTGGAAAAGAAGTTTTAAGAGATGTCCAGATAGATGAATCAGCTTATTCAGAATTTATACCCGATTATGAAAATACTTATTTTAAAGAAGTCTTTGACGTACTATCATCCAAATATAAATTAGGGCGTGTTAGAATTTTATTAAAAGAACCAAGATCAACATTAAGTTGGCATAGAGATCCTGAACCCAGGTTGCATATACCAATTATAACAAATCCAGGCTCGATAATGGTCATTGATAATGTAGCAAAACATTTGCCAGCTGACGGTTCAGTTTGGATTACAAATAATACAAAATATCACAATGCTTTTAATGGTGGGGAAGAAAACAGAATTCACCTTGTTGCTTGTGTATTGGATCATAAATTTAATTAGTTTGAAAAAAATTTTTATTTCATCAGATCATGCTGGTTTTAAACTTAAAGTAATTATTAAAAAATATTTAGATAAAAAAAAATATGTGTATACTGACCTAGGTCCTAACAATGATAGTAAAGTTGATTATCCTGATTACGCGCACAAAGTAGCAAAAAAAGTTAAAATTAATAAAAATCATTTTGGCATACTTGTTTGTGGTTCTGGTATGGGGATGAATATTACTGCAAATAAACACAAAAACATAAGGGCAGCTCAATGTTTTAACATAAAATCTACAAAATTATCAAGATTGCATAACGATGCAAATATCATTACATTGGGTTCAAGATTGTTAAAGAAAAATAATGTTTTAAATTGTATTAATGTTTTTTTGAATACAAAATTTGAAGGTGGGCGACACACTAAAAGAATTAAAAAGATATAATTATGTCTAGTGAAACTAAATATTTAAATTCTAATTATGAAGATTTTTTTGAAAAGAGTTTATCAAAAACTGATCCGGAATTGTTTAAAGCTATCAATGATGAGTTGGTTAGGCAGCAAAATCATATAGAACTTATTGCGTCTGAAAATATTGTTTCTCAAGCTGTTCTAGAAGCACAAGGTTCAGTTTTAACAAACAAATATGCTGAGGGTTACCCAGGCAAAAGATATTACAATGGATGTGAGCATGTTGATGTTGCTGAACAATTGGCCCTGAATAGAATAAAAAAACTTTTCGATTGCAAGTATGCTAATGTTCAGCCTCATTCTGGTGCACAAGCGAATGGCGCCGTATTTTTGGCATTATTAAAACCTCATGACACTTTTATGGGAATGAGTTTAAATTCCGGTGGACATATTACTCATGGATTAAAGATTTCTATGTCGGGTAAATGGTTTAATGCAATTAGTTATGATGTTGATAAAAAATCAGAACTTATTGATTATGATAATGTTGAAAAACTAGCTTTAGAGCATAAACCTAAATTAATAATTGCGGGTGGTAGTGCTTATTCAAGAGTAATTGATTTTAAAAGATTTCGTGACATAGCAGATAAAGTTGGAGCATATTTAATGGTTGATATGGCTCATTTTTCTGGATTAGTTGCAGGTAAAGGTTATCCGAACCCATGTGATTATGCCGATGTTGTTACATCAACAACTCATAAAGTTTTTAGAAGCGCTAGAGGAGGAATAATTTTATCGAATAATTTAGACTTGGGTAAAAAATTTGATTCTGCAGTTTTTCCAGGCTATCAAGGTGGTCCTCTGATGCATATAATTGCAGCTAAAGCAGCAGGCTTTTTTGAGGCTCTAAGACCTGATTTCCAAACTTATATTAAAAATGTTCTAGCTAATGCAAAAATATTATCAGAGACTTTAAAAAATAATGGATTTAAAATTTATTCAGGAGGGACAGATACTCATTTAATGTTGGTTGATTTAAGACCATTTAATGTAAAAGGTAATTTAGCAGCTGAAAGTCTATGTAATGCGAATATAACTTGTAATAAAAATGGAATACCTTTTGATTCTGAGAGTCCAATGGTCACCTCGGGGATTAGATTGGGTTCACAAGCAGCAACTACAAGAGGTTTTGGTCTAAAAGAATTTGAAAAAGTGGGTAATTTGATTACAAGGCTAATAAAAGGTTTATCTGAAAACCCTGACGACAATAGCAAAGTTGAAGAAGAGATAAGAAATGAAGTTGTGAATTTATGCTCTTCTTTTCCTATTTATAAAAATTTAAATAAATGATTTGTTCTATATGTAAGAAGGGTGAAACCTCTGTTGTAGATTCACGTCCAACCGAAGATGGTACGGCAATACGTAGAAGAAGGTTGTGTGTTTGTGGAGCTAGATTTACAACTTTTGAAAGAGTTCAGTATAGAGAAATCATGGTTATTAAAAAAAATGGGAGAAAATCTGTTTTTGATAGAGATAAACTAGCTAAATCAATTTTTATAGCTTTAAAAAAAAGACCAATAGATACAGAAACTACTGAAAAATTTATAAGTAGAATATCTAGATCTTTAGAAGAGCTTGGTCAAAGTGAGATTTCAACAAATATAATTGGTACTATGGTTATGGAAGGATTAAAAGAACTCGATCCAGTTGCATATGTTAGATTTGCTTCAGTTTATAGAAATTTCAGAGAAGAAAAAGATTTTGTACAATTTGTGGACAAAATAGATGTCTACAAAAAAAGATAAATTTTCATCAAAAGATAAGAGTTTTATGAAACTTGCTATTAACTTAGCAAGAGTTCGAGTTGGTTTAACCGGTGATAATCCATCTGTAGGATGTGTAATAGTAAAAAATGATAAAATAATTTCTATTGGTCAAACAGGTTTTAACGGTAGGCCACATGCTGAATTTAGTGCAATAAAAAATTCTTTTCAAAGTTTAAAAGGTTCAAAGATTTATGTGTCACTGGAACCTTGCAATCATTACGGTAAAACTCCACCATGTACAAAAATAATTATTCAAAATGGGATAAGTGAAGTTTATTATTCTATTGATGATATTGATACGAGGGTTAAAGGCAAAAGTTTTAAATTTTTATCTAAAAAAAATATTATAGTTAAAAAAGGTCTTTTAAAAAAAGAAGCAATAGATCTGTATAATTCTTATATTATTAACAGAAAAAGTAAATTACCTTACGTAACAGCTAAAATTGCTATATCGAAAAATAAAATTATCTATAGCGAAGGTTCAAAAAGAATTACTGATCAGGTATCTGATAAATTATCTCATTATTTAAGATTTAAAAATGATGCTATAATGATTTCTAATAAAACTCTAAATATAGACAATCCAAGATTAAACTGTCGTTTAAAAAAGTATGAAAATTTTTCTCCAAAAAGAATAATATTGGATAAGAATTTAGACATAAAGTTAAACACTTATATTTTTAATTCAGCCAAAAAGGATAATACAATTATTTTTCATAACTCATTAAATAAGTTAAAAGTAAAGATTTTGAAAAAAAAAGGAATAGACTTAATTAAATTAAAATTAAATGATAGCAAACACTTTGATCTCAAAAAAGTTCTCAAAAGACTATATAAATTGGGTATTAGATATTTATTAGTCGAGGGAGGTAATAAAATTACAAAAAATTTGCTTAAGAATAGATTAATTAATCAATTTTATCTGTTTAAAAGTCCAAAAAATTTACCAAAAAATAAAAATTATCTGATTTTTACCTCACTAGGACTTTTAGATCGCAAATACGGCAATAAATTTAAAATTAGCTCTAAACTAGCTAAAGACAATATTACCATTTATAAAAGACAAAATGTTTAACGGAATTATATTCAATAAAGGTCTGGTAGTAAAAATTTTAAAAAGATCAAAAGGTATAAATATTTTTATAAAATCAGATATCAAACTAAACAAAAAGGATTTAGGTGTGTCAGTTGCATGCGATGGTGTTTGTTTGACACTGATAACAATTAAAAAAAAAATAATGGAATTTTATCTTTCCAATGAAACAATCATGAGATCAAAATTTAGATATTTAAAAATAAATGAACTAATTAACTTAGAACTTCCTCTTGAATACGGCCAAAAAATTTCAGGCCATATATGTCAGGGGCATGTGGATACAGTTGCTGAAATACTAAATATCAAAAAGATAGATAGATCGTATCTTTTTGATTTTACCATGAATTCAAACGAAAAAAAAAATATTATTGAAAAAGCCTCCATATGTATTGATGGGATTTCTTTAACAATATCAAAAGTTACCAAAAAAGGTTTTCAAATTTGGGTAATTCCCCATACTTATAAATTAACTAATTTATCTAAGCTTAAAAAGGGAAATTTTGTTAATATCGAAATAGATATACTTTCTAAATACGTAAAGAAATTTTTATATGAAAAAAAGTAACTACTCCTCCATTGAGGCCATCTTAAATGTAGCCAAAAAAGGTGG
>Ga0209632_10002843_pt1 | contig 16420 bp, 30 predicted proteins | sample COG_10_FD_184754 | JGI IMG/M metagenome (GOLD analysis project Ga0209632, IMG submission 184754) | Pelagic Microbial community sample from North Sea - COGITO 998_met_10 (SPAdes) (version 2) | ecosystem: Environmental > Aquatic > Marine > Neritic zone/Coastal water | place: Helgoland, sampling... | reverse complement strand
CCTGAGTTGCAGTAGACCAGAATTTCACTATCTGTTGGTATCTTTTCAAGATTGTCCATGATCATATAGTGGGGAATGTTTATGCTACCAGGGACATCGTTATCTAAGAATTCCTCGCGTCCGCTAACATCTAAAAATACTTTGTTCATGAGTTTGTGTCGTCTAGCAGCGCTTTTGCAAGTATAAATGATTGTTCAGCATTAATATCAAAATCAGGATGATCTCCTTCAACTGACCCTCCATGCTTTATTATAACAGCCTTGACTACTCCAACCGGGACATACGGATATACTGTTCCACATGGGTAGTTTGGGTCTTCTGCAAAACGCATTATCATGTCTTCCACTTCACTTGGAAACCCTATTTCAACATGTGTATACGGGCCACTATTGTTTTCAGGCCTGCTATATGATGTTGATGATGCTTGTACGCTCATTCTAAAACCTGAATTACAGATTATGGCTTTATGTCTTTTCATTTTTTAATTCACTTGATTTTATTTTATGCTACTTTCTTCAGCTTGTTGTACTCTATTTGTAACAACTCACGCATCTTGAATAGAGCTTGCTCTTTAAATTTCGATTCTAGCATAACATCCACATTCTGGCCGTGTGTATTGATAGGAGTCCAGTAAGAGTCAGAGTGTGCTTGAGGTCTGATCTTTGGGTTATTATGTTCTATGTTTCTACATTGTGAGTAGTGAACAACGGGCTTTACGTCGCCCCATGTAGATATTGCGAGTTTAAGTGCTTCTTGCTCTGTTTGTCCGCCTGAGCAAAAACTAAAATGATGAAAGTCAAACACGATAGGGACACCTACAACCTTGTAGATATAATCATAGATGTGTTGAGTGCTCCACATTGAAGCCTTGTCATCATTTTCTAAAGTCAGGCGGTTCTGGGCATTAGGTGATAAGCGTAAGTAGTTGCGACACCAACGCTCTGCTGTATTAGCAAAGTCTCCACCATATGTTCCGCCGACATGAATGTTTATCTTCGCATAAGGTGTAGCAGGCAAACCCATAAGATCAAAGACCTCTGAGTGGGTCTCTAGCTCTTTGATTGTATTCTCTACGACATCTGGGCGTGGCGAGCCAAGAACATTGAACTGCCCAGGGTGTGTAGTAATACGATGACCATGATCGCTAGCATACTTTCCAGCCTTGGAAAGAGCAAGAGCAATGTCGCTAAAATCAGGAAGATCACAAATGTTATATTCTGAAGACCATGGCAACAGACTTGAGGACAGACGAAAGAACTTAATGTCGTGTGCTTCGTTCCACTTTAAAATAGTCAATAAGTCGTTACAGTTCTTTAGTGCGATCTCTGAGGCATAGTTTATACCATTAGCGAGAAACGTCCTCTTAATCATAGATCGGTTTGTTGTTACTCTCTGATCCTTGGGCAGTGAGTTTAGAGCAGAGCAAATACATGCGTAGCCAAGATTAATCTTATTCATTCTTCGTTCTCCTTTCTTATCTATATTATACCACGCCGACTCACGATTTGCACGAAACAGACTCAGACAAACTTTACTGAATCTGCATTCTCAGACCACTTCGGATGCAAGATCACCCAAGGGATTGCTGCCTCTGAGAAGGTTGCATTACTGAAGCTGTTGACCGATTTAAACTCTAGTTCGAAATGTGCTCCTGTGAGGTCAGCATAGTGGAGGTCAGCACCGAGGAGGTCGGCACCGGTGAGGTCTGCACCGATGAGGTGGGCAGCGATGGGGTAGGCACCTGTGAGGTCAGCATAGTGGAGGTCAGCACCGGTGAGGTTTGCTCCTGTGAGGTTTGCGTTGCTTAGGTAGGCTCTGCAGAGGTGGGCACCGGTTAGGTCTGCGCCGCGGAGGTCTGCATAGTTGAAGTAGACGCCTTTGAGGTCAGCACTGTGGAGGTCTGCGCAGCTGAGGTTTGCATCGCTGAGGTCTGCACCGGTGAGGTGGGCACCGCGGAGGTTTGCACCGTTGAGGTGGGCACCGCTGAGGTCTGCGCCGCTGAGGTTTGCACCGTCGAGGTTTGCACCGATGAGGTCAGCCCTCTTCCCGGTCTGATAATCTGACTCTACCCAAAGCTTGTGGTCTGCTAGAATCTTTTTCAGTTTTTCAGCATTCATGACGTTCTCGTTTCTTATCTATATTTGAAGCAGAAGACATCCTCTCCTGTTTTTATTATATCATGACTAGTTTAATATTGCACGTAATTCGTATATTTGAAATATCTGTCTAGTTTGAATAAGCTATATTTTCTCTATTCTGTGCGAATCTATCCAACCAGAACCAAAATCCCATAGAACTTCTATGCTGTCTACTTTATAGAGCCCTCTAGAATCCCATGTTTCCCTGTTACCAAAGCCAATAACAATCCCTATATTTCTATTTCTCTTAAATGGATCAGAGCGCTTTATTCTTACTAGATCGCCAATGTTTACTGATCGGCTCATGATATGCGCTGTAGTTCTACAACAATATAGTTATGCTTACTTGTCATTAATAATTTTAAACTTTATTTGTCTGAAGATTCTTGAATATTGTTCTACTTCACCATCATGCTTTAAGATAAAGACAAGATCTTCTCCTGATTCTGCATTTCCAAATTCAATAATTAAACCTGTTGTCAATATTGTTGTTTTTCCAGAGTGGGATACATAGAATACTTCTATTAGATCGCCAGGTTTCATTACTTGACAACTAACGTGAATTTGTCTGCTAACAAGTCTGAAGTTGTTGTATGTCCTTCATTGTATTTTACTGGAGATAGCCACTCCACTCTTACAAACTCTTTCTTAGACGATTTTGAAATAGAACTTGACATAACAACTGCAAACTGACCAAAGAAGTATTTAGCGTATACTCCTTGACCTGTGAACATTACAATATTTCCTCTATTCATGATATTATTATACCGAGCTGTTGAATAATTTACATAAATCTTTATACTGTTTCAAAGACAGAATAAATTGCAGATTGAAGTCGTAGAATATTATGTTGTCATACTGTTAAAGTTATTTTATATTTGTGCCGCTTATTCTACATTGCCTAATAAGATCGGAATTTTTAACAGATAGCTCTTTGTGACGCCTCGTTAAGTCTATATTTTCGTCTAATATTTCTTCGCACGTATCTAATGATCTTGTAAGCATCAATGCGTAATAATCAACAACGTCCATGATTTCGTCTGTTAATTCATAGCATTCTTGTAGTCTTGGGAGCTTAAACAAAACAGCGTCAGCAAGCATACCCACTGTGAATCCTGCTAAAAATAATAATATATTTCTTGTCATTGTTTTCTCATTTTTGATATGTTGTTTTTTTGTTGGATTTCAATTGCAACTTCATGAACTTTGATAATCTTGCCAGATGAAAAAATATCTACTGTTTCACTGCGTTTATCATATTCGCTTATTACTATTCCATATCGCCAAGGAGTTGTGTATTTTCCGCCTGGGAATGGAAATCTAAATCTTATAAAATCACCGACTTCCATAACATTTTATGTTCTTTGTATTTGTTATTTTATATATTATCTTGAGCGTCAATTTTCTCAATAGAGAGCTTTTCAATAGACTCTAAGTCAAGTGTCGTTAGTGAGCCATCGCTCCACAATATTTCTGCAAATTCTTGACTTGTTGCGTTTTTAAATAGATCAATAATGACTCCAGTCTCAGTTTTTGTTTTCTGATCATGTGTAAAAAATTCGTGCTTTATTAAGTCACCAATCATGAAGTTGCTATTTATTAGTAATTGCATAGACGACGGCGCCTCCGAGAACAACGCCAGCTGCTCCCCAGATCCAGTTATTTCTAGGTGATTGAGCTAGTATAGCTTTTTGAAGCTGTTCTATTTCAAGGTCCTTTTCAGTAATAAGTAGCGTATGCTCGTTTGTTAAGGCTCCAAGGCGGAGGTTTAGTTCTTGTCTTTCAAGTTGAAATTCTGTAGACTGAACGTCTAGTCTATACTGCATTTCTAGTTCACACTCATCTTTGTAAAACTCAGACTGAGCTAACATTGTAGCAGTTGCTAGAGGGTCAAATAGAACGCCTTCAAATGGTGCTGGCTCATTAACGGCTAATGTTGAAAACTTTCCAGGGTCTGCAGAATAAGCGACTGATGGCGTCAATATAAATGCCAATAAAAATAGATTACGGAACATAGCTAAATCCAAATTGTGAATTGATTGAGTCTATTAGCGACTGCTCGTCTGACTGGAACTCTTCAACGTGATCCGCTATTGCTCTATCTCTTACTATAACTATAACTTCTCTGTCTTCTTTGTAATCACGTTCAAGCTCGTCCACTTTGTCTTTGTATTCGTCAAATGCTTGTTGTCTTCTTTCAAGCTCATGAGCATGAATATCTTTAAGACCATTGATCTGATTAGTGAGTGACTCTTGTGATGTCTCATATGCTGATTCTAGTTGTCTATAGTCATATCTCATTTTTAAGAAAAAAGCTGAGGACAGCAACACAATTAAGGTTTCTTTCCAGTATTTCTTTAAAAACGGTAACAATGTATTTAATAGTTTTAAAGCAGTCATAACGTGATATTATATATCTTTTATTTTTAGATGTGTATTAAGTGTTCCTGTAAATACGAAAGTCGGCATCAGATTCACTTGTCTTCTTTAAGATCATAGAGCCAATATTTTACTGTTATCTCTTCACCTTTTTTTATTTTTTTAATTGATCTTAGTTTAATGAAATCTTCGTCTATGTATGCTTCACAGTTTGGATCGTCACTATGATTAAAAAAGCCGCCAAGTGGTGTCCTAATATAACCGTCTTCGAATCTTTTGTCTTTTATATGCGTGATTCCGAATTCATGATTTTCTTTGATTTCTTTCAATACCATTAAACCGACTCCTTCGATAGGAGACGGTGATATAGAAAGATAGTCTGGAAGTGGTCTGTATGACATTTTAGCTTACCTCTGTTCGTTTTACATCGTAAAGTCTTCACATATAAATATATCGTTAAACTTGCTTTACTTTACGAAGGGATTGCTATTACACATTTACAAATTTGAGACTTCTGCCCGTATGCTTCAAGTTCCCAGCAGGGGTAATTGTTATAAACGGTTAAGTTTCTATCATCAACGACTAAAAGCTCAGGTGGGTAATACTGCCAATCCCAGTCTTTCACTTCTATTTCTTTTTCGCCTTCCTCATATATTGAAACATTGTGCGTTTCACTGTCTAGATAAAAGCACATATCTTGAAAATATTTATCAAGTTGCACCCACTTGTCAAAAAGTGTAAACGTATCTCCTGCGTCATGAGCAACAGGAGAGCAAGAGAGTAAGAGTAAGAGTGTCAATTAATTATATCCTCACTATCCTTCGATAGTAATCTTACGAGTTAATGTCTCAATAGAATAATCCCAGCCTGTAAGTGCATAGTCAGGCAAGTTCATTATCTGATCAATTGTCGTTAACATTGTTGCAGTGACAGTAGCTAACCCTGTCTGACTATCATACTGACTAACATCCCATTCTAAGCTATTGTGAAGCTGATACAGGCTGTCTCCGAGGAACTCAGTAAGTAAATCTGTATTGAATACTGGGTCACCAATATCTGATACGTTTTGTCTATCTACATCATAGAGTGGATCATTGGAGAATTCACTGTTGATTTCTTCTATTGATAATACGCGATCACCAACTGACCACAAATACTGACCAGGCTCTTCGTCTATCGGGTATTTGGTTGTATATAGATCGTAAATCTCGCTATTATGAGATATTGGTAGATGAGCAAGTACTTTTGAAATATAATAAGATAAATCTGAATTTTCAAAAATTTCTTCTTTAAAATTACTTAAGTGATGAAAACAGAATTCTTCATATTCACGTGTCATTGTAATCTTTGTGCTTCCAGAAAAGTTGTTCTTAATAGCAGCGTCTTCTATCATTCTGCGGACAGGCTGATGATCCATGGTTATAACTCCTTTTAATCGTTATTTGATTTTACTTTACAATTTGAATGTGTTCAAGTGCTCTTATTAAGCGTTATTTTTTCGCCATAGACTGAAGATATCAACTTCATAAACGAGGCATGAAACTGTCTCTCTATTCCGTCCTCTGTAGATAAAATCATATATGATTCATGATAGCGTCCAGTTCCTATAACAATTCCACATCTTGAAAATTGATCTCCAATCCAGTGAGTTTTGTTGTTAATCATGACCAAGTCGCCAATTTTAAATTTTTTGTTTTTTATACTCAAGAATTCCTCAGTCTATTCTCATTAGTTGTCCAGGAAGAAACTTTACTATCTCGTTGTCTTTGTCCATTTTGACATGAAATTCGTATCTTTGACCCGGGACTCCACTTGCTGTCATGTGAACTGTCTTTATAGGGATTATTGCGACAACAACTCCTGTCATTGTCATATTACTAAACGGGTTAACTCTATTTCCAACTTTTATCATTTTATTTCCTTATAGCCAGACTTGAACGGCCATTATTAAAGATGCTAATACTATACACAATACTGTTTTAATTGTGAATATAGATTCTCCCATTAAAAAATAAGTTAATAATGGAAAAGAGATGTATGATGCAGCAAAGATCATCATTCTTGGTGCCCACGCTTCTCCCATTGCACTGTAGGCTATTTGCACTCCGTAATAGAAGCATACACCAGCCGGTAGCCCGAATACTGGAATTGCAACTAGCGCTTTGCCTTGCCACCAAGGCCAGACATGTTGTGAGAATAATTGAAACCATGCAAATGTTTGTCCTAATGTGAACAAAGTGAATGCTACTATTAAAGATGTTAAGTAATTCATTGTTGTGCCTTTTTATGCTAAATTTAGTTTTTCTGATCTACGACTAAATATCAATAAAAAAGCATTAGTAGATTAATTTTCAATTTTTATTTTCATTTTAGAGTTTAAGATCTTACACATTGGTATTTTTAATCTCTCTCCGTTTGAAAGAACAATACAGACTGAATAGTTTGAATTAACAGTATTGTCTTCGACTTCGACTAGCAAGCCACTAATTTTTTTATAGTTTCTAGTTAGTTCATCGAGGTGATTGAATTCTACAATGTCGCCTATATCAAGTTTCATAGTTATATTATATACTTTATTTTGTATTTGTTTTAAATGTATATGAGACTACTCGACGAAGTTGTTCACGTACTCGTGTTTTATTGCCGGGTGGACAAGCGCTGGAAACATATTTTTTATCTTTAACTTGCGTTAAGTCGTCTGAATAGCATTGAAGTATTTCGTCTCCACAGTGAACGTCAAACAAATCTATTGTTTCATTTCCTTGCTCATCTTCGAATTCTATTTCAGTCATACCTATGATCATGCCGACTGCACCCTCAAAATCCTGATGTTCATATGAATGCGCTATCGTTACCAGATCGCCACTATTAAATTTTTGTGTCATTGAACAAGACAGCTTTTAAAGTCATCTGAAAAGAAGCGTTCATTTTTCTGATAGAACCAGTCCCACGCACTATCAAGTATGTAAGTTACGGCTACATCTTTTTCGTTTCTTACGCTTCTACCGATACTTTGAACAACTGTCTTTGAAGTTGCATAACCATACCACCAGTCATATTTAGATGATTTTTTCTTTACTAGTGGCGAACCAAAGTAGGGAAAGGGAACTTTCATTAGAATCTGGAATCTTGACAGATCATCTTTAAGGTCGATACCCTCTGTCATAGATGGTGATAGAATTACTGTTGGTATCTTTGAAGACTTGTGCTTCTCAAGTATCTCGTCTCTATTTTGAGTATTGTGAATTAACAATCTTTTACTGTTTATATTGTCGTTGAGATAGTTTGCAATACGATAGGAGTTGCAGTGAATAATTCCTTTCTCTGATTTGTGTTCATCGAGAATAGATTTGACTGCGTCTACCATTTTTGGAAGTGTCTGATCAATATATTTTGCAGACATATTTCCTACTCCTACAGTAAAGATCGGTCTGTTCTCCTTTGGAAACGGTGATCCAATAGAGATAAATGATGCATCTGATGGTGTTATACCTAATTCTAAACAGAATGCGTCTTTGTCGAGGATAGTTGCTGACATCATCAGAACTCTGTCACCGAGTCTAAACAAGTTGTCTGGAGCGTATGGCGATACATCTAGTGGCTTAAAGCTAAACTTTCTCATTGATCTATTAAAAGATGGGATTACTTCGAATACCCAGTTTTCAGTGTTATAAAGATCAAGAAACTTTTCTATTTTTCCGACGTGCCCGCGGAGCAATTCATACTGTCTGTTTACTGACTTAAACTCTTTTAGTTTCGATCTAAAGTCATCTCCGAAACGATCTAGTTGTTTTTCGACATATGCTAGCTGACTATCTGCTTTTGGATAGTATACTTCTTTAATCCACTTTACAACTTGAAACTGTGACGTCTTGCTTGGGAAATTTAACTTCAAAACAGACTTTGCAAATCGTTCTGACACTGTTATTTCAATAAACTTTGATAATTCATTTTCAGTGTTGTGACACTCGTCAATTACCAATAGATTACGAGGCGTTATCTTACCGTTGTAGTTGGCTTCTGTCAACAAATAAGGAAAGTTTGTTACACTCTCTGATGACTCGAGGAACTTCTTCTTTTTTTCTTTATAAACACAGTTGAACATGCAGGCATTGAAGAACTTTGATCCTTTTTCTTCAACCTTAAGCAACTGTTGTGACTCAGCACATGTGTTCTTCTTGTGAAATTTGCATCCATAGTTTGTAGATGACTTGATTGACTTCATTTTGTTTTTTGCAGTTCCGCCGAAGTCATTCTCGTACTGTTGTTGTAGTATCTTTTGAGGGGTTATCAGCCAGGAGCCAGGTGAGTATTCCACTTTTGTGGCAGCGTCCACTGGAGCCAAACTGTGATTGGCCATATACCTACCAAGTGTCACGCCAATTCCACTCTTACCACACCCTGTCCCGAGCTCTGCAATGACATACTTTTTACCTGACTTGAACTCGTCGATGGCAAAATTTATCGTTTCTACTTGATCTTCTCTCGGGCTGTCATATGGAAAATAATGAAGCCAGTCTATTTTTGTTGTTTTAGTTGTCAATTTTTCTAAGTCGCTCACATTGTTCCCTGTGTTCATTTTTCAACTTCAAACTCATTCCAGTTTCCGTTCCAGTCAGTATATCTTACTTTTTTAATTTTTGACTCCTTGATGAACTTCATACATAGCTCACAAGGCTTAGCCATTGTAAGTTCCTCACCTGTCGAAGAAAATCGCATCACCTCTAGTGTATCACCAGGCTTAGCGAACCTTAACACGTTCATCTCTGCATGCATATGAGAACCCCAAGAGCCATCCCTGTATTGTCTTTTGAATCGTGGGGCAGTCTTGTTTGTGTTCTCACCGATTCTAATAACGTTTTTACCACGCTTTAGAACAGCAGCAATATGATACGTTCTTCCGTTGTTCATCGCAAGAATTTTAGCTTTATAATACACTTGGCATGAGGCACTCCTTGTCATGGATTATAAAGATATTATATCACAACATTGAGCTATTTACACGTTTTTATCTATAAGTAGTAGAATATCTTGTTCACTCGTGGAATAGTAGATCAGCCTTTTTCTTCCGTATTTCTTAGAAAGCTTTGACTGAATGTGTCTTACGTCATCTGATACGACGTATATGTCAATTGTAGTCCCACCATCGTCTGTGGCCTTTACAACGTGAAATGAAAAACAAGTTAAGTCTACTATTTCAGATTTTAAGTCAAGAATTGTGTCTTCGATATTCATAATACTATTTTTTGCCTTTTGTTGACGCACAGAATCACATCTGAAAGAGACTGGCGCTTTAGTTATAGTCTGTCGCTTACTTTGTGGTTTTGTTTCCAGTGCATCTAAGAGTTTCCGTTATGAACTCCTTTATTAATTTTTCTTCTTCATCAATGGACATCATCTCATCATAGTCAGATGTTGCTGTGGCATATAGCTTTGTTATCTCGCCTATGTTTCTTAGGGTCTTGAATGCAAGGTTTTCTATTGAATACTCACCGCCTGTCTCAAGACCACATTGTCGCATATTACGAATTTTTTCTTTTAATTTGTCTATTTCTTTTAGACGATTTGGTGACTGCATTACAGCTTCAATTCGTCCCATTATATCTTGAACTTTATCTACTATAGCTGTTTTGTCAATGTCTACAGCCTGGTAAGCAGGTTCAGCTATCCATTCGTCTTTTATAAGATCGTAAACGCCTGTTGAATAGTGAACTTCATCTGTCCCCTGGACATACATTTCAACATCATGATTTTTTATCTTTATGTTGTGCTTTTCGTTCCACAATGATTTTTTTGACATCATTAGCTGTTTGACTAAATCTTTGTCATCATTTATTTTTGACAAGTCCATTATCACGTGAACATCAAAGTCACTATGTTCTGAATAGTTGAAGTTTGCCATTGAGCCAGTTAGCGTTATTGTGTCAAAAATATCATCTACATCAAGTGTTAAGAAGAAGTCCATTGCTATTTTTATTAGCTGGTCTTTTATTTCTTTTTTTATTTTTACTTTGTCGTCAATAATATCCCAGACATCTTTATGTAAGTCTGGGTTTTGTGTTGGAATAGAACCAGATATTTCTGTAGGTGATGATTTTTTCATGTTATTAAATATTCCAGTTATCGTGTATAGTCACTTAAAAACAAAGCTATTTCTTCTTCTTTTGTTACGATATCATATTTTTTATTTATATTTTCTATGAACTTTATTCTTTCATGAAACGAAGACTCAGCCCAATACCATTCATGAGAGTTTTTATTTTTATCAATTTTTTCACTTAGATCATTTAGTGTTTTATCAAAGTGTTCTAGAATGTTATCGGGTATATTAGGAACTTTTAGTCTTAGATTTATTGCAATGATATAAAGCGATGGACCATCATTTTCTTCTAAGTGAGTGTTAGCCGCTATAAACGTTTTTTCTAACATGCTTCTTTCTGCAGAGCCAAGATCACTTTGTTGAGACAGTTTGTCTGGGTGTGTCATATGAGCTATTTGACGATAAATCTCTCTTACCCACGGATCTATTTTTGCATTTTTTGGTTTAGTCTCTAGATCATCTTCATTTACATTTTCTAAAACTTCACATTCAGTTAAAACTGGGAACATGTCACTGACACCGTTCTCTATATTATTTTGTGTGAACCATTTTGTTATTGCCTCTCTAAACTCCTGTAAATGTTCAGATACAGTTTGAACGACGTCTTCTAGTTCTTCATTTAAGTAATTTAATTTATATACTTTCTTTTTTAGCTTTCGTAAACGCTGTTTTTGCTCACGTGTTAGTGTGTCGCTCATTTTGTTGTTAATGATTTTATATTTTTGTATGCAAAAATTATTACTTCTACTGGCCATACAAAAGAAAGATATGAGTATTTAATAGACGAACTAGCTGACTTTTTAGTTATGTTTTTGATCTCTTTTAATCTAGTGTTCTGACTAATGTATATTGACATTGTCAAAACTGTAAATCTTAAAACTAGAGAAAGCATAACGCCAACGGCATATAACATTACAATATTACGTTCATTGATTAGGGCAAGTTGCTCAATCATGTATTCATCCTATCTTGCAAATTTTTCGTTTATGATTTTTTTTATCTGGTCTGCTGTCTTACCTTGATTAGATAATTTTTGAGCTTCATCACGGACTCTGTCACGTAATGATTTATCACTGTTAAGGCGCTGAGTGAATGCATCTACACCTGTTGCTCTCTTTGGAGACACAGCAACTGGCTTGACAGGAGATTCAGATATTATTACTTCTCTTTTTTGTGGACGTGAAGCGACGGCTGTTTCCTTTGAAGGACCTGATTTTGATCTAACGGGTGAGACATCTGATTTTGTCCTTGTCTTGACTGTTGATTCTACCAGTGAAGCACCACCAACTGAAGGTTTTGGAACTGTTGGTCTCGCTATTGACTCAGCTTGAATCTTAACAGATGCTTTTAGCTGTGAGATCATTCTAAGCGGTGTAAAGATCCTGTCGTCTACTATCACCTCAAGTCGTGAACTAAATGCGCCCTCGTTGAGCGCTCTTTTCATAGGCGGAACTATTACAGTTATCTCTCCACTCTTGTCTATTGAACCTGGAAAACTGTATTCAACACGGTCTCCTTCAAGGATAAACTGGTATCTTAAATCAGCCTGATCTGTTCCTTCCAGTGATACTCTAAATGTTAGTTCGTTGTCTTCGTCTAAATGTAGATCAATTGCGTCCATTCTATAACTTCCTTCTGTAATCTTTTAAATTCTTTTTGTGCTTTCTTACACCAATGATGTTGCCTGCAGATATAAATATTCTCTCAAGAAACAATTTCATATGATTTATTTTAATAAGTATTGCACTAGTGTTTATATTTTTATTACTTACTTTGCCTTGAGTGTGGCCTATCGGCGGGTCGTTTATATCTTCAGAGTTTATTGTCATAAGTATTGCAGTGACATAATACTCTTTTGTTTTTTCAGTAACAACTCCGGCTATTTCTTGTACTGCACGTCTGCCATGCCTTACAACTCTGGCTATAAAACCGTACCCTTTTGTCAGCAGACTAGATGCGCTACCACCTAGTCCTCTTGTCGCTAAAAACATTTATTTTCCTTTAGACTGTAGCAACTCTTACTCTTTCAAATACAGATGTACAAGAAGGCTTGCCATTCGCGTCTTTTAAGGCAAACCTTGCAATTTCATTGTCGCTATTAATGCCATAGAAAACCATCTGATTGAGCTTCTTGTCTATTTTCCACCTTCCGCCCTCTATGTTTTTAATAAACTCAACATCGCTTTTAACAGACACGATATCGCCGGAAATAGGCTCTAAATAGGAAGTTACAGCTGATGTTGCATTGTACTCTTCGGAGGCATACACTGAGTTTCCGTCAGCAGATGTTACGTCCCAAAATATTGTTCCATGAAAAGTGTCTGAAAATGTTATTTCAGATGCATATATCCCAGAAGTCCCGAATTCATAGACACCCGTTGTTGTCCTTAGCTGAGACACAGTCCCATCTGCTGAATATAGTGTGTAGCCTGCGGTTCCTGAAAGTCCTGTTTTGCTTTTTCCAAAGTTTACTGTTTTTATATTTGTTACTGGCATAGTTTAATTATATCTTAATTATCTTGATTTTACAGCAAAAATAGAAATTGTTGTCTTAACAGGTAATAGCTCATGAAACAAAATTACTATATTATCGTTTTCATCACGCATTAGCAGGTAGTCACCTTTGTCAACAGTGTCGTTTACTTGAAGCATTCCATTGACAAAGAGCTGAAACTGTGATTGTTGTTTTGCTAACTTGTAATAGTCTAGATACTTTTTTACTTGCAAGTTTTCTTTTATTATTAGATTGTCTGTTTCTTCTTTGCATATTAATGTCATAGCATACAAATAGTTGCCTGCTTCTATTTTTTCTATTCTGTCAACTATGTTAGTCAGCGAGGCATAGATGTCTGTCTCTAATCTCTTTATAATTGAAGTTGAAGATGACATTATTAACTGTGATGACTTTGATAGCATGCTCTTCAGTAGTTCTGTATTTTCTTCTATTTTAGATAGTGATCCTTGAATGCTTATTTTTTTATTTTCATCCAGCTCAAAAGAAGAATTAAAAAATAGTTCAAAAATATCTTTCTTTTTCTCTTGCTTTATCTCTTCGATGTTAAGCTCAATTAGATCGATAGTGCTGATTGCCTCATTAACAATTAGTCCTATTCTATCTTTTGCAAAATTTCTTATTTTATTTTTTGTCAAGTTTTTCTTTCCAGTCAAAAAGTAGCTTTATTAGATCATCAATTTTATTTTTTAGTTCTTCTTTAGACTCTGATTGAAGAAATGACATTATCTGATATGTGTATAGCATTGCTAGCAATCCATACTTTTCTTCTCCTTTGCGAGACATTAACCTTAGTGACGATTCTTTTCTCTTGTCATGACTGCTAAGATAAGATGAACTCATTGGATCTGAAGTAGATAGAGTTCCTCGCTGCGGGAATGATTTTCGTGTTAAAAATATTTTTATAAATGATATTATGCTTTTTATCATAGTTTTTCTCTCCAAATAAAAAAGGGGACAGATTAATTTTACTTAATCTGTCCCCAAGAGTTAAATCAATTTAAATCGATAAAGCTCTTTTAATAATCTACTAGATTAAGTTCCACTGAGCTTCGACCATGTCATCAACCATTGTGTCTTGAACATGAATCTCAGAAGTTGAAACGTCGTACCAGAAGTCACCGTTGGTGCATGTAGCGTTAGACGTTGCAGCTCCATCAAGGTGTAGTCTGATACCGTTTAGGAAGACCTGAACGGACTGGTTTAGAACGCTCATACCAACATCAGGACCTGCATTTAGATCTAATGTCATTACACCGGCAGAAGATATTGCCTGTGAGAACTGACGGTAGGAGTTCTGAACATCGTCTATTCTTTGACCTAGAGCGACATCACCAGCTGCACGAGCAGCCTCTTCAACACCTAGACGGGTCTGTAGTGAACCATCAGCAGATGCGCGAGCGCCTTCTTCGACAGCTAGACGGGACTGTAGTGAGTTGTCGGCAGTTGCACGAGCAGCTTCTTCAGCACCAGCACGTAGATCCATTGAGACTACGTCAGCGTTTGTAGCAGCGATTTCGGCAGCAAGAGCAGCCTCTTCGAGAGCTAGACGGGACTGTAGTGAGTTGTCGGCAGTTGCACGAGCAGCTTCTTCAGCACCAGCACGTAGATCCATTGAGACTACGTCAGCGTTTGTAGCAGCGATTTCGGCAGCAAGAGCAGCCTCGTCAGCAGCAACGCGGACGTCTAGTGACGCATTCATTGACGCGTTCAAGTTCTCTTCAGCAACGAGGCGGGTCTGTAAAGAACCATCAGCAGCTGAACTAGCAGCTTCTTCAGCAGCTAGACGTGTCTGTAGTGAACCGTCTGCAGCTGCACGAGCTGATGTTTCAGCAACAAGAGCAGCCTCTTCAACAGCTAGACGTGTCTGTAGTGAGTTGTCAGCAGATGCGCGAGCGCCTTCTTCAGCAGTTACTCTAGTGTTGATTGAACCAACATCAGCGTTTGTAGCAGCTATTTCAGCAACAAGAGCAGCCTCTTCAGCAGCTACGCGGGCATCGATTGAACCAACGTCAGCGTTTGTAGCAGCTATTTCAGCAACAAGAGCTGCCTCTTCAGCAGCTAGACGGGTCTGTAAAGAACCATCAGCAGATGAACGAGCACTTTCTTCAGCAGCTACGCGGGTGTCGATTGAACCAACATCAGCGTTTGTAGCAGCGATTTCGGCAGCAAGAGCAGCCTCGTCAGCAACTAGACGTGAGTCGATTGAACCAACATCAGCGTTTGTAGCAGCGATTTCGGCAGCAAGAGCAGCCTCGTCAGCAATTAGGCGGGTCTGTAGTGAACCGTCTGCAGCTGCACGAGCAGCCTCTTCAACACCTAGACGTGTCTGGAGTGAACCATCAGCAGATGCGCGAGCGCCTTCTTCGATAGCTAGACGTGTCTGTAAAGAACCATCAGCAGCTGCACGAGCTGAAGCTTCTGCAGTTACTAGGCCTGACAATTCAGCAAAGTCAGCAATCTTCAAGAAGCTCTTGGTTGTCCAAGAAGCAGGCTTGTGATCACCAGCAGTACCATCTACAACAACGTAGACATCTTTGTCAGCTGTTACGTAGTAAGCCCAACCAGCTTCTTTGCCAGCCTCTGGAAGAGCATCTAGAGCAGTCATGTTAGCTACAGTTGCCTTCCAGCGAACACCCTGAACCATACCATCTTCGATGCTAGCAAGGCGTGTGTCGTGTGAAGTATCTGCAGTGCCGCGAATTCCTTCTTCGATAGCTAGACGGGTCTGTAGTGAGTTGTCGGCAGTTGCACGAGCAGCTTCTTCAGCACCGGCACGTAGATCCATTGAGACTACGTCAGCGTTTGTAGCAGCGATTTCAGCAGCAAGAGCAGCCTCGTCAGCAGCTACGCGGGTGTCGATTGAACCAACGTCAGCGTTTGTAGCAGCGATTTCAGCAGCAAGAGCAGCCTCATCAGTAGCTAGACGGGTCTGTAGTGAGTTGTCGGCAGATGCACGAGCAGCTTCTTCAGCACCGGCACGTAGATCCATTGAGACTACGTCAGCGTTTGTAGCAGCGATTTCAGCAGCAAGAGCAGCCTCGTCAGCAATTAGACGAGTCTGTAGTGAACCGTCAGCAGCTGCACGAGCTGATGTTTCAGCAACAAGAGCGGCCTCTTCAGCAGCTAGACGGGTCTGTAGTGAACCATCAGCAGCTCCACGAGCACTTTCTTCAGCAGCTACGCGGGTATCGACAGAGCCAACATCAGCGTTTGTAGCAGCGATCTCAGCAACGAGAGCAGCTTCTTCGGCAGCTAGACGGGTCTGTAGTGAACCATCAGCAGCTGCAC
>Ga0209632_10002829_pt1 | contig 16458 bp, 16 predicted proteins | sample COG_10_FD_184754 | JGI IMG/M metagenome (GOLD analysis project Ga0209632, IMG submission 184754) | Pelagic Microbial community sample from North Sea - COGITO 998_met_10 (SPAdes) (version 2) | ecosystem: Environmental > Aquatic > Marine > Neritic zone/Coastal water | place: Helgoland, sampling... | reverse complement strand
GAAGCGAAGCAAACGAAGAAACTATTAAAACAGAGCAAGATGATAGTTATTTATCAATAAATACAGATTCTACTCCTGCAACTTCAACATTTAAATTGTATGAGGTTTCAGGGGGAAGTGCTGTAATGCTTATGGGTGGTACTTGGCTTGCGCCATCTAAAACTTGGAAAGCACCAAAGGTAGCTCCTAATATATACCTATCTGTGGTAATTACTGATATAGCAGGAAACAAGATAACGTTTCCATACGCAAAGATTTCTGCAAAATTTGAGGGGAATATCACTAAAGGCGAATTACTTTCAGTAGACATGACTATAACGGCTAACACTCCAATAACGAGCAACGGTTTAGAAAAATCTCCTTACGAGATTTCATTTTCAGCTTAATCAATAAAACTAAGGGGCGTTTTAGCCCCTTTTTAACATATGGATAAACAGAAACAGGACTTACTGCAGGCTTTAATAGAGAAACCATCAACTTACGAGATTAAGGTTTCAGATAATTCTATGCTTCCAGAAAATATTAAGAATAGGAAAACAATATCATTCACAGTCAAGCCCCCTACTTTAGAGGTCCTAGCAAAATGTGCATTACCTGCACTTAAAGTTCCTGAAAGTGTTCGAGAATCGAAAGAATTAAAATTTGAAGAAGCTATTGAATACCGAAATGAAATGGCTGAAGTATTTGCTGTATTGGCTCATGGTAAAGCAACGGATTTCCCTAGTTGGTATGTGCCTTTCGTGTTGAATAATTTAACACCAAAGGAATTGTATATGCTTTTTTATGAAAGTGTCTTAAAGTTGCAAACCGATTTTTTTTTAAACTCTTTCCAAATAGCAAATCAGAACAATCCGATGATGATGAACCAAATAAACGATTCAATCCCTGCCAATTCATAGGGAGTATTTGTAATTATTATCACTACAGTTACGACTTTGTATTTAAAGAAATATCATTCCAGAATTTATTATTGCTTTCTGCAAGTGTGCCAAAATACAAATCAAAAAAGAATAAAAAGAAAGATCAATCGTTAACGGAAATACTTAAAAACAATGGAGAGTAAACTTAAGATTGTAATAGAGAGGTTGAAAGCAGCCAAATTGGGCGAAAACATCTTATGTTCTGAATTTTGGCGAAAGATAATTGCATTGTCTGAAAGCTTCAATGAAAAGGATTGTTGGTCTCTTATGATTGGTAATATTGAATGGCTTCTTAATACAGGAATAATGACATCAGATGACATAGTCTTGTGGTTTACAGAAAAACAATTAAATAAACACGGCATTTATAGCAAGGGAACTCATAAAATAGTAGATGGTAAAGCTACTGGAATTAAGAAAGCTAAATTTCATGTCTCTGGTCACAGCCGAATAGTCTTATTTGACACAGCATTTGCCGAAGGTTTTGATTCAACTTTTATTACAGGGTTTCAAAATAGTTCATTTGAAATCAAAAACTGTACAGGAGAGTCATTTGGAAATTGTAAAGTAGTCGCTAGAGATTTTTCTAAAGTTGAAGCTTGGGATAATTCAACAGTAAAAGCAGAAACATATTCATTTGTCATGGCTCATGAAAATGCACAAGTACAAAATTCAGAAAACAGCCACACAATTATTATTTAGAAATAATATCAATTATCACTTCTTTTACTAAAATTTGATGGGCTTAGTGTTATTTATTTAACGCTCTTATTCTTTTTCTGTAATAATTTTTTTTTGCTTCTAGTTTAGAAATTGGGCGAGGGGTCGAAGCCTCACCCAATTTATTAGAAGCTTCGAGATATTCCGAGACTTCTTTCAAACACGCCTGTAAGCGGTTAAGGGTTTCAATAGGTACTTGCACCATTTTATCAATTTTACTCATGATGGTTGTTTTATAAAAATTAACATTAAAGTTTTATATAGTCATCTATACTGTATTTATCAACAAAATCGTACAAATCCTTGCCTTCCAATACAAGGTCTATAAACTCGTTTTTACTCTTTAAAAAGAATCGATTCCCTTCACGTTTATAGTATTTGAATTTAATATCAGATGGCTGTAAGTCTAAAGAATCAAAAACGGATCTAACATTTGATTTTCGCTTTAAATCTGCTAGAAACATAAATCGATATGTATCAACTTCTTTGCCATTAAAATAGGCTCTAGTACCTTTCCAATCCAGTACATTATACTTAAAAAGAGGAAACCATTTTGTATAGGCGCTCATTTCTTCATTGGTCTCTAACTTAATTTCTTTACCATTATATGACCCGCCAAGAGTTAAAGCGCATTCAAGAGCTTTGCTGAAATTCTTTGACTTACTATTACCTATTATAAGTGTGTACAATTTTTTTGGTTAAGTAGTAGCAAACAGAGTTTAAGGTTGCCGAATCTTGATAAACTACAGCATTAATTGAGCCAAACTAAGGCTTAAGCTGAAATAACTACTGTTATTGTAATAGCATTCATTTAAGTAATAATCTATCTTTTTTTAAGTAACCAATGACAATGTGATGACCTTTTTCATCTTTTTCGTAGATTGGTTTTAAGTTGTTCTGTTTTGTTGAAACAAATAAATCTCTTAAATCAACATCTAAAGTTAATGAGATTTTGATAAGAGTATTTTGTCTCGGGAATTTATCCCCTCTTATTAGCTCTGTACAATAAGTATAAGACAATCCTGCTTTTGAAGCGAAATCCTTAGTGCTTATCCTTTTCTCTTTCAATATTTCCTTAATCCTTAACAAGCTCTTCATTTTACAAATATATAAAATTACCTTAAATAGTTGTTTAAAATATATCATTTAGCGTATATTCATAAGATAACCAACTCTAAAGGCGTATTTATCTTAAAATACTAAATAAAAAAAAATACTAAAACGTCCAAGCTTTAAAATAAAAGTTTAAACGGGATTAAAATTTAGTATGTAATTATAAAATTTAAAGCAATGAAAAAGACAAATTTAGAAACTGGTGACAAATTAATGCTACTTCAAGGCATAGACTTGATCGAAAATGGATTGAGATTTTTAGATTGGATGAATAAATCTAAGAATGAAACTACTGCTGATTCTCTTATGATACTAAAAGATAGATTTAGGTTTTTTAAAGAGAATGTATTAAACGATTATAATTTTGACTTATTTATTATTGGTAAAGCAAAAAACAGTATTGGTAATATTCAAAATAACCATAAGCAAAAATGCAAAGTACGTAAAGAGTTAGAAAGACTTAAAACCGAAATACTTAACAAACGTTTTTAATTAAAAACAAATATTGTTTAGCTTTTATCCATTATAAGCCTACCCATTAAATCGACGGAAACTACGGATATGAACCCCTATAATACTTCATTTTAAGACACCCTACTTATACATTTAATGAAAATGTAAATAGATGGGTATTGTTAAAGGAGATAACTCTTTATTTTTTTCTACGGGACTAGATAATTCAGGATTAAAACAAGGTAAATTCGAAGCAGTAAATATAATTAAAGGTTTAGGTAGTAAATTATCTAAAATCAACCCTTTTATTGCCTTATCTGTAGCAGCAGTTGCAGCATTTGGTATTATTGCAAATGAAGGCTATAAAATGGTAAAGAGTTTTGAATCTGCGATGGCAGAAGTAAGGACTATTGCCAATGTATCTGATAAGGATTTTGATAAACTTGAAAAGAGTGTCTTTGGTCTATACAAGCAGTTAGGAACAGAACCGCCAGATAAACTCGCAAAAGGTTTATATGAAATTATAGGGGCTGGATTTGAAGCAGGAGATGCCCTGGGAATACTTGAAATAGCGTCTAAAGCTGCAACTGCTGGTGTTACAGAAACAGCAGTAGCATCAGATGGACTTACCACAATTTTAAACGCTTTCAAACTTGAATCAAAAGATGCACAAGCGGTAGCAGATATTATGTTTGCGACTGTAGACCGTGGTAAAATTTCCTTTGAAGAATTATCTAGTCAAATAGCTGTAGTTGCTCCAATAGCAGCTGCAAGCAATATTTCTTTTGAAGAAGTAGGTGCAGCCGTAGCTACACTTACCAAACAAGGAACTCCTGCCAGTGTAGCAATGACCCAAATTAGAAGTGCTATTATCTCTACAAATGAAGTTTTAGGAGATGGTGCATTTAAAACACTTTCACTACAAGAGGGTTTTCAGAAAATGTATGAATCTGCAGATGGTAGCCAAAACAAACTAAAAGAACTTGCAGGGAGAATAGAAGCTGTAAATGGTATCATTGGTATAGCAGGACCAAACCTGAAAGGTGCAACAGGAGACTTAGATGCTATGGCTAAGTCGGCAGGAAGTGTTGATAGGTCTTTTAAAACTATTACATCTACAACTGCAAATCAATGGAAAATATTCGGTAATAAAATTAAAGCGACAACCAAAGGAATTGGTGACGCTGTTCTTATAATGAGTGGAGGTTTAGTAAGTAGTTTAAATAAAGGACTTGACGCATTACAAGGAGTAACATCTGAATCTATAAAACAGGCATCAGAATTTAAGCTTTTAAGAAATGAATTGAACTCTGCAAACACATCATTTGACAGAAAAGTAGAAATTTTAAAAGAAATTAAGCAAATATATCCTGAGTACTTGACTAATCTGGACACAGATAAAATCAACAATGAAAACCTTAATGATGTTTTACAAAAAGTAAAAAAATCATTAAAGGATATTAACCAAGAACATAAAAATAGAATAGAATTATCGGCATACAATGATGATGTTATAAGCGCTCGTGATGAACTGAAAGCTCAAGAAGGAACATTAGATAGAGCCAAAAAACGATTTTCAGAAATAACTAAAAAAGCAAATGAAGAAGCTACTAAAAAGGGGGTAGAGCTTGAGTTGTCTTTTGCAGCTGGTGACGATATTGATAGCATAGTTAATGAGATTGTTAGTAAGGTGCCAAGTTTTACGATGTATGATTTAGATGAATTGAGAGGAGCTGGTCAATTCATAAAAAACCAAGAAAATAGTGTAGAGAGTGCGAGAAAAGAATTAGACAAAGTAAATTTTAATCTTGACGAAGAAAACAGGAAAATTTATGATAATGAAAAAGGGTATGAAAAAATAGTTAATCAGATAAAAAACATTAACTCATTAAATAATTTAGAACAATTTAAAGGCTTCAATTTCCCAAAAATAAAAGAAGCAGTAGAAGAACGAAAAAAAGTAATAATTGAGTTAAACTCTATAAAGGAAATAACAGAAGACCAATACAAGGCAAATAAGAATATATTTAAAGAATCTTTAGATTCTGAAAATAAACAAATAGCTGAAGCTGCTAAAAAGCGAAAAGCATTTTTTGATTTTAAGCGACCAACAGGAGGAGATGGAGAAGATGATCGAACTGAAATTGAAAGATTTAATGACCTCCTTAATGAACGAAAAAAACAATATAAAAGCTACAATAATTATGTTAACCAATTAGGTAAAGAAGCTGCTGATAAGGAATTTGACACGTTACTAACCCAAGGTGCTAACTATACTGAATACTTACGAAGCCAACTAATTAAATTTCAAGATAACCAAGACAAAAAGATAGCTATTAGTAATGCTGCTTCAAGCGGTGGTGTAGGATTGAAGCCAAGAGAAAAAGTGACTGCTCTTGAAGTTCCAACTTTTGGTATTAAGCAGATAAAAGTAGATCCAAACTTCACTTTATCAATAGACTATTTAAACAAAGAATTAGTTCAATTACAAGAAAAACTCAACTCATCTACAAATGATTTAGAAAGAAATAGATTAGCGATACTGGTTCAGTTTAAGCAGGAAGAAATAGAAATAAAAAAAGGGGCTACTAGCATAATTCAAAAAGTTGAGGAGAATAATTATGACTTTTTAGGATTGTTAAGTCTTAAAAAAATAAGCCAAAAGAGAAAAGAATCTGAAAAACTTTTACAAATAGCAAAAGATAAGGCAGCAAAAGAAGCAGCATTATCTAAAAAAGGAACGGCTACAATTAAAACACAAAAAGAGATAAAACAACTCGAGGATAATTTAATCGGAGTCGCTGAATCTTTTGGAGAAGCTTTAGCAGGTGTAATTGAAGATGTATCTTCTGGATTATCAGGAACAGCAGATTTGTTCTCAAAATTTGGAGATGATGAGACGGCTAGTCTTTTAGACCAATTTGCAGGTGTAGCTAGTGGTATTGGAAAAATAGCATCAGGAGATATTATAGGAGGCTCTATTGAGGTTTTAAAATCTGCTTTAACAGTTGAAGTAGTATCGGACACAGCTAAATTTGAAGCTTCAATAAAAGAACTTGAAAAAGTCATTGATAAGCTAGACTATGCTATATCAAAGAGTGTTGGTGCAGATAAGATTTCAAATAGAAAAGCTACCATTGAGAAGCTTAAAGAAATAGAAAAACAAGCCGAATTAGCAACTAAAGCTGAACTAAAAGCACGAAAAGAAGTGAAATTTTTAGGAGCTCGTCTGGGAGATAAAGGTTCAGGTAGTGGTACGGACCCTGCTAAGTTAGAGGAACTTGCTAAAAAAATTGAAGATGCTAAACGTAAAGCTATAGAATTAAAAGAGCAGTTAAATGAACTTTATACAGGCACTACAGAAACAACTATTGTAGATAGTATCATATCTGGTCTTAAAGAAGGCAAACGATCGGTAGCTGATTTTGCAGACAATTTTAAAGACTTAATGCAAGATGCTATGTTACAAGCCTTTCAAACTAAATACCTAGAGAAACAAATTCAAAGTTTTTACGATGCTTTTTCGAAAGCAGGCGCAGATAGCAACTTTACTGCTGATGAAATAGATTCGTTGCGAAGCCTTTACAACAGAATGATTCAAGGCGCTCAAGGAGATTTAGATGCTATCAATCAAATATTAGAAGATAGTGGTATTGGTGGCTTAGGAAGTAAAGATAACCAGCAACAGGGGTTAGCAGGTGCAATATCTACCATAACAGAAGATACCGCCAATATTCTTGCTGGTACTATAAACAGTATTAGGATTGATGTACAGGAAGGTTTAGATGTTGCTAGGAATAGCCTAGCTCATTTATCACAGATAGCACAAAACACTTCTTACAATAAGCATTTAGAAGATATGGCTTTAAAATTAAAAAATATTGATGATAAATTATAATTAAATGAATAAATTAAATGGGAAACCTTTAAGTTATTACGGACTTATTCTAGTAGGATATAAGGGTATTTTAGACATGCCTTCAAGATTAGGTGACACTTACTATGATTGGGGTGATTTGCAGCAGCCTTTAGTGGATGATGAAGATATATTTTGGAAGTCTAAAAATATTACCTTGAATGTTGTTTTTGACGAAAGACGAACCAATAGGACATTAAAATTGGTTGTAAATGAAATATCAAATTTACCTGAATGTTTATTAGAATCTAAATATGGGAATTTCCAAGTAAAAGTGAAAGCTATCCAAAAAGTAAATTCATATGAGAATATTACAAAACTTTCAATCCTATTTAATGAGCGCAAACCACAATTAAACGCAACGTTATTAGCCCCAATAGGTGGCACTGGCTTGTTGATTGATGGCTATGATTTTAAAAAGGACTTTGGTATAGTAATTCGTAATACTAAGTCTTTAAATTATGCGCCAATTACAAAGCAATTAGCCACAACCGTTTTTAACTCATCTAAAATACTTTCAGACCACAGGAGTTTTAAAGTCTTTGAACTTGATTGTGCTATGGTATGTTCTGGAGTAAGTGAATTGAAGGAAGCTACGGATAAATTTAAAAAAGTACTCTCACTAAGCGGTTATCGTGTATTAACTTTCGAGAATGAAAGTTACAACTGCTTTTTAACAGAAGGTTTTAAGGTCGTGTTTATTGGTGAGAACGCAATTAAATTTAAACTATTACTAAATATAACTGTCAATTTTGTTGATAGTGAATTTGTCATAACGGGGTTTGTAAATTAAAAAAAATGATTCAAAAAGAGATACGTGAGCATAATGGAAAAGCGTTCGAGGTAACAGAAGCTGCTGAATGGTTAAAGGAATTAGATGATAGAACTAAGTCAACTGACCCCGATTATAATTCTATTAAAGACCTATCAGAAAAATTAAAGGTCCAAATAACAGGAACGACAAACTCCATATCAAAATTCACTGATTCTGGCACACTTGGAGACAGTCAAATCTTTGACAACGGTACAAGTGTCGGTATAGGGACGGATAGTCCTAGAGCAAAGCTGGATGTAACTAACGGTTCATCAGGTCAAACTTACAATCATGTTAGTGGCTTGTTGATTGATGTAAATGGTACTAGTAATTCTTACTATGGATTAAGAGTAGGTAGCAATACAGGTAATGATCATTTAGTTGTAACAAATGCAGGCAAAGTAGGTATAGGGACGGATAGTCCTAGTCGTAATCTTCATGTAGAAAGCGCTGGTAATTCTGAGATTTTAACTCAACGCACTTCAGGAGCAGGAGTAATAATACAGGCACAATCAACAACAGGAGTAGTTGGCACACGTACAAATCACAGGTTAGACTTAAAAACCAACGGAACTACAAGAGTTACTATTTTAACTAACGGCAACGTCGGGATCGGGACGACTAGACCTACCTTAGGTAAATTACAAGTTAACCAAGCTACAGGAAGCGTAGGTTTTAATGCAGGTACTAGCTCTTCTCCTGAAAGAGGTAACCTTTATTTTGATACAGATGGTACAGGTTGGAAATTTAATATTGGTAAATTGCAAAGTGGAACTTTTAGCCCATTAATGACATTTGAAGACAACGGCAAAGTAGGTATCGGAATAAATAAACCTTCCGACAAGCTTCATGTTGCAGGAAGTGTGCGTATCACAGGTGCGCTTAAAGATGCAGGGAACGTAGCAGGCAAAAATGGGCAGATATTAAGTTCTACAGGATCTAGTCTTAAATGGATTGATGCTCATATTGTTGATAGTGCTAACGCAAGTGTAACTTCTGGTTGGATAACCGTAGCTCAAGCCAAAACTGGAAGACGAGCCGGAGAGATTTACGTGACAGACGGAGAAAGTGGTGATCATTCATTCGTTCGTATTGATTGGATGCGTAGTTATAGCGATAGTAATTTTACAGTATTAAATTGTGGAGGTCACCAAAACAGGATTCAAGGAGTAAGAGTTTTACAGGAAACAGCTGATCCTATATATGGGCTAAAATATTTACAGGTAAAAGTTACAGCAACTTCTAAATATTATGTTATTGTAACAGCTCCTGGAACAATACCAAATTATTCAGACTTTACAGCAGTAACACCCGTATTAGAAAACACTAAAACAGGATATTCTGTAACGGGGGCTCAACTAGAAGATTTGCAAAATTCAAGCGTTGGTACTGATGAAGGTATTACAGTTGGAGGAGAACTATATGTTAATGGCACAGGAGACTCTTATTTTACAGGCGACGTAGGTATTGGAACGGATAAACCATCAGAAAAGTTAGATGTGATCGGGAAAATAAGGTGTTACTCTGTTGTTCAAAGGTCAGATCGAAAATTTAAAACAAACATTGAACTGATAGATGGAGAATGGGCATTATCAGTTTATAAAAAATTAAAATTCTCCTTTTATGACTTTTCAATTACAAACACTAAACAAGCGGGGCTCATAGCTCAAGAAGTAGAAAAAATCCTTCCGCAAGCAGTGAGCACAACAGAGTCGGGCGAGAAAGGCCTAGACTATAATTATATAGACATCATTAGCAAAGCTGCAATACAGCATTTCATCAAAACACAAATAAAATGATCACACTAGTAAGAAAAAAAGACGCCCCAAAATACCAAGACACGAACGATCTAGGGCTGCATCCTGATACTGTAATACTGTGTAGCGGATTTGGAGTGAACCCAATTACAAAATCTCTTTATATGAAATTCAATCAGGTTCACGATATTAAAAACCCCGATGCAGTAATTTCACATCTTCCTGAACTGCGTTTTACAAGTAATTCAGAAGATGAAGAGTTAAATGAGCAGGGGCAAATAATAAGTGTAGGTTATCCAACTAAGGAAAGTGTAAAAAAATATTTAAAATTTGATTTTGACAACTCGGATGTCAATCTTCCTGAAGATGCTGAAACCGTTAAGATAGCGTGTATTTGGCTTTTGTTAAACAAGAGCTGGCGACACTTAAAGTTGTGGAAAAGTTGGGCTGTTTCTTATAACGATGAGTTAATAGAAGCTACAGACGAGATGATTGCTAAAATATGAAAGTTTACCGAGGCACATCAGAAATTATAGATGTTGTCATTGATAACAAAACTCAATTAAAACAGACTTTACAAGGCGAAGACTTTATCCAGTGTAATTTCACAATGGATGTTTTTTTTAAATTTAAAATTGGGGATTATGTCAATTGGCGTAATAAACGCTATACTATTTTTAAGCAACCATCTGATAAAAAAGTACAAACAAACCAATTCCAATATGGTATTGATTTTGAAAGTGATAAGTATCGATTAATCAACTCCATGTATTTACTGGACGGTCAAGGAGAATTCTATTTGGTTGGCGATTTACAGAAGTTTGCCAATTTAATTATAGTTAATATTAATAGGATTTTAGGTCTCTTAGGGCCAACAGTTGAAGGTTACCAACTCGGAGAAATGCCATCTACAGAAGCAAAAAACCTAAATTTCACAAATAATAATTGTCTTAATGTCCTTCAAAAAATAAGCAAAGAATTTAATAAAGAATTCTACTTCTCCGATGATGGAAGAACCTTACACTTTGTTGATAAAATAGGTAGTGATACAGGAATTTCATTTGAGTTTAAAAAAGGAATCCGTAATATTGAACGCCAAAAATTAACAGATCAAAACCTTGTAACTCGCCTTTATGCATTTGGTGGCACTAGAAATATTACCAAGGAATATGGAAGTAAGCGATTAAAATTACCAAATTCAGAAGGTTATATCGATCAAAATACAAACCTTTTTGGAATGATAGAAGGTGTTGTAAACTTTGAAGATATTTACCCGCACAGAGAAGGTGCTATAACTGCATTAGGCGATGATATTTTTAAGTTTAAAGATACTACTATTGACTTTGATGTAAATAAACAACTCATAGATGGTGTTATTGCAAAACTGACATTCAATTCTGGATTATTGGCAGGGTATGAATTTGAGATAACTCAATTCAAAAACTCATCTAAAGAATTCGTAATAATTCAATATGAAGATACAAATGGATTAGTATTCCCAAATGATGATTTAAAGCCACAAGTTGGCGATAAATACGTTATCCACGAAATTATAATGCCTCAAGAATATATAACCAAAGCAGAGACTGAATTACAAGAAAAAGCCCTAGAATACTTAAGTGAAAACAGTTTGCCTAATGTTATTTACAATGTAGTTCCTGATTATACTTTCTTAAGAAAGAGATTAATACGACTAAACATTGGCGATATAATTAAAATTAAAGACACTGATTTTGAGGCTTCATTTGAAACTAGAATAATAAGTTTTACGCAAAGTATTGCTAATCCTTACTTATATTCTATGAAGGTTGGCGATAAGGTAACGATAGGCTATATTACAAGAGTTCTTTCTAATCAGATAGGGTTACAAGATACGATAGCAATTGAACGCTTTGACAGAACTGTTCAGTACAATCGTATCCGTAGAAATTTAAGAAATATAGATGAGTTAAGAGATTCATTATTTGACCCTGACGGATATTTTGATACAGATAACATTAAGCCTTTAAGCATAGAAACCAGTATGCTTTCGGTTGGCTCAAAAGGTCAGCAATTTATAATTCGTAACCTTCTAATTCAAGCTAATTACCAGAGTAACCCTAACAAAGTAAGATGTGGTCGCTGTACCCTTGTGCATTTTACTATTGATGATAGTAGTGTAAAGAAATGGACTCTCTGGAATGATACCTTTGAATTAGATGATCCTAATCAATATTATTACATATATGCTAAATGTTATAAACACTCTTCTTTCCCTTTGCCCTTCAATGTAGGAACGTTTCATATTTCAAAAAATGAATATCAAACTGACGGTGATAATGATTATTATTACTTTTTAATTGGAGAAATTCATACAGTTAGAGATGATGTTAGAGGGATTAGTTTAACATACGGGCAAACAACTATTAATGGCAAGTTTATAACAACAGGACGAGTTCAATCGATGGATGGTTTAAACTATTTTGATTTAGATACTAACCAGTTAAAGATTGGGAGTAGTAAAGTTGGTATAGATTGGAATGTAACAAATCGCTATAAACTTACAATAAGAGGGGGGATAGTTCAAAGTCCTGCAGGAGATGAATTTCCAATTGCAGTTTATCGTGGTGCATATGATTCTCAAGAATTGTATTATTTAGGCGACCAAGTAAGCTATAATGGTAGCACTTATATATTTTCTAGTGAAACACCAAAAGCGGGAAAATTACCAACAGATACAAATTATTGGGATGTTTCAGCAGAGGCAGGAACGTCAGGAGATAGTATTGTAATTCAATATTCTAAGGAAGGCTTTTACTGGCATAAACCACCTTTTAGAGATACCGACATTTATATGCGCCAAAAAGTTGGCGAAGATTCGTGGTCTGCAGCCATAAAAATCGTTGGTGAAGAAGGGACAGCAGGAAATTACATCGATTATATTTTTAAAAGATACCTAGATGCCGATCCCATCGTACTTACAGGAGATAACCCCATAGGATGGTTTGGTAGCCCACCAGATGGAACAGATCCTTTATGGATGTCAAAAGCGTTAAAAAATCCTGAGGGAAACGTTTTAGGAGATTGGTCTACTCCTGTTAGAATATCAGGAGATGATGGAGCGGATGGCAATGATGGAACAGATGGGAATGATGGACCAGGAATAGTCTATCGAGGCTTATTTAATCAAAACACTTTATACTACAAGAGTGCTATTCGCAGAGATGTAGTGAAATACATGGATGTTTATTACTTATATAAAGGAACTAATGGAGTAGCCTTAGCATGGTCATCGGCAAATTGGGAGACGTTCGGAGGGCAGTTTGAAAGTGTTGCAACGAACTTATTATTAGCTGAAAATGCCAATATAGCCGATTGGACTTTAAAAAATGGTAAAATCACATCTCAAAATGAATCAGAACCCAATGTTCCAACTATGATTTTGGATGGAGCGAATGGATTTATTAAAATGAATGGAATTAATGAAGAGGGTTATAGGGGGGTCTCAGAACTTAGAGATGAGGGTTTATTTATAGAAAGTGAAGGTTTGTTAATTGATGGTAAATACGAAAATCATCCATGGGCTGCTGGAAATACTCAAATAGTAAAAAGGAAACATAAGGACAGTTTAAATACAACGATGTTGACAGCTTATTATGGAAAAGCTATAAATACATCTTCAGAACCTTCAAGAACTTATGGTGGGTACTTTGAAAACTTATTTGCTAAAGGACTCAATTTAGGTCTAGGAGGTAATAATACAAGAGGTAATACTGTTATTGGTCAAGATGGTATAATTGAAAGCGTTTATATGGTACAATCTTTTAATACCACTCCTGCAACAATTGAATTCCCTCCTACGGTAAGGTTGTCAGGAGGGGGTGTAAGTACTAAAGACAGTGGGAAATTAGTTATAATTCATAACATCGGTTCCTATGTTGTAATTGTTAAGAGTAAAAATATTACAAACATGACTCGTAATATTACTTTAAGATCTAAAAAATCAATAATTTTAATAAACTGCTATGCGCTATGGTTTCGGTTAGACTTTGGGTTATAGTAAGTAAATATTTAGTAAAAAATGGATATGCTGCAATGGCGATATTTCCTTTTATATTTTTCAAAAAGAAAGAATATATCACCCCTGTTAGATTAAACCACGAAAGAATACATATAAGACAGCAATTAGAACTGCTGATTGTGTTTTTTTATATGTGGTATCTATTTGATTTCATAGTAAAGTATGTAAAATATAGAGATTGGAAAACTGCATACAGAAATAACATTTTTGAAAGAGAGGCATATTCTTTTGAAAAGGATCTGAATTATCTCAAAAACCGCAAGTTTTATAAATTCGTTAGATAATCAAGAGAACCTACGGATTTACCAAGCAATATCATGGCTAAAGCACTCATTTAATTTAGAAATTAGCAACTGAACACATTAAGTTCCTTGATAATGAGTGTAAATAACTTTTTTCATAGAGATATAAATTATCTATCCGAACACCGAAAATGGCTAGTTGATTACTTAAAACTATACAATAGGTCTCAATTAGTAATGGGAGTGTATTTATGGGCATACGATTATTGTGTTCAAAACCCAGAGACTTATGATGGCGCCACAATGACCGAAGACTTGGCTTTTCATGGACTTGAACCTGAAGCTATGCTTCATGATGTATTGTACGTGGCTTTAAATGTTGCAGGGAATTTTAAATACCAATACATAGCAGATTTGATTCTCAAAAGAGAAATGGAGGTTCATAAAAAGAGTTCTATTGAAACTGGGAAACGATTCTACTTACTATTACTTAAAACACCTTTTTTCGCTCCATACGCTTATTTAATTAAGAAAAGACAAATGAGTAAAGGAGATAAAAAAGAAATGCAGAACCTAAAAGCAATATTTCTTAAAGGTTATAGGGTAAACTGGAAAAGGGGAATGAAATGGATAGCTATTGTGATTATTATAATCTTGATTATGCTGTTCTAGTGTTGATGTAAATAACCTTATAAAATTGACTTCCAAATGGGAACAAAAATACTTTTTTTTATTGCAAACCACCTTTTAATAATACACAAAGGAACAATAATAGCTAAGTTAAAATCAAGTATAATTTTAGCAGTCTCAGTATCTCCTGTTGCTTTATTGATAGATAAACTAAAATCATGGGCGATTGATAATATTGAGTTTATGACGATTATCGCTTGTGCTATTGTCATTGACCACATTATCGGTTCAATACTACATGCATTCAAATTACGTGATTTTACGTGGAAAGAAAACATAAAAGGATTACTAGTAAAAATGGGATTAACAGTAGCAGCTTATATTTTGTTTGAGATGTTTAATTTCATTTTAAAGGATGCTGAATGGTTGGCTAAATACTTCAAATTAATCACCAATTTATCTGTATTTCTATATCCTGCTGGTTCAGCTTTTGTTAATATAAGTGTTTTAACAGATGGTAAGTTTCCACCTATTGGGTGGATTGAAAAAATAAAGAAATTTCAAAATAACCTTAATCTAAAAGAATTAAAAGGAGAAAAGCAATGAAACATTTACTAATTGCACTCGGTGAGTTTGGAGTTAAAGAAATTATAGGAGAAATAGAATTATGAGAATAATTACATTCTTAAGAGATAAAATTGGGAGAAAGCAATGCCCTGGGATTTGTATTGTTCAAGATGCCACAGGGAAAATATTATTCACTTCACAATCCTTGGAGAGAGGATGGCTCAATAATAAAAAGAATATTTCATGTGTTCCTTCTGGTACTTATAAGATAAAACTAGAGTACTCTCCCAAATTTAATACTGAACTTTGGGAATTATACGGCGTACCTAACCGAAGGGAATGTAAAATACACATAGCATCATTTTGGTATGATCTTAATGGGTGCATTTCATTAGGAGTAAGCCAGAAGGACATTAACAATGACGGCTTAGTAGATAACTATAAAAGTAAAATCGCCATGGATCAGTTCCACAAAGTAATGAAAGGTTACAAGGAATCAGAGATTAGAATAATTAACAATCGATTTTAATAATTAAGACAATCTGTTGAACTTTTTAAATTAACAAAATGAAAAAAATAGTGCTTCTTTTTATATGTATCGTTTTAACTGGATGCCTGGGGACAAAGAGAATTGTCGAAAAGAAAGCCACTAAAGTCACGACTGAAAAAGTTGAAGTAAAAAAAGACAGCACTAATGTTGTTGAAAAAAACAAAGCTATTTCAGATAAATTAGATGTTGCGGTGCCAAATGCTAAAACATCGGATGCCGATTTTAATAAAAAAGTTGACCAAAAGGTCGACGAGATACTCGCAAAACTAAACACCACAAAAACGTCAGGAGACAACAGCTATAAGCTGTATTATAACCTACTAAAACGTCAAGTAGAATTTGAAGCTAGAATAGGAGAAACCCAAAACGAAAACACAACGACTAATTCAGAAGAGAAAACAGAAAAAACTACTGATGAAATAATAGATACTTACATATATACAAGAATCACAACAGTACCTTGGTATTTATGGATTGCTTTATACTTTATGTTTTTCGATGGTAAAATAGCGTCTTTACTTTCCAATTTTATTCCGCAATTAAAAGGAGCCACAACTATTCTTTCACTACTTAAAAAAAAGAATGACAATTAATCTAAAAACCAATGCCAAGACCAAGACTTGACGAAGAAGAAAACCAGCTAATAAAACAACACCGAGCATTAAAAAAAGAGTGTGATTTAACTGGAATACCAATGAATGAAGTCAATCATTATT
>Ga0209632_10002823_pt1 | contig 16473 bp, 13 predicted proteins | sample COG_10_FD_184754 | JGI IMG/M metagenome (GOLD analysis project Ga0209632, IMG submission 184754) | Pelagic Microbial community sample from North Sea - COGITO 998_met_10 (SPAdes) (version 2) | ecosystem: Environmental > Aquatic > Marine > Neritic zone/Coastal water | place: Helgoland, sampling... | reverse complement strand
ATGCTACCGCTTGGACTGCCGCTATTGGTGGTGGGCCAAACAATGATGGCGTTTTTCCATTAGCTATTTACATGGATGTAAGAGCTGTTGATTTTGTGCCTTCCGCTATTGGCGGTATTGTGGGTTATAACACGTGGCTCAGCGATATGGGAACGCTTTTGCCAGCATTTGGAGATCCGAATTTTACTACCAACGGAATTCAGTATGCAGGGCCAAGTTTACAGGTGGTTTCTAGTGGAGTGGGAATTAATGACCAGGCTGTTGGCAATTTTGGAGAAGTGAAAAATCATCCAAATCCTTTCAGCGGAAATACAGTTGTATCGTTCGAAATGAAAAAGGCTGTTGCAAATTTGGAGTTTACGGTTTACAACGTGCTTGGGGCACTTGTTTATTCAAAAGACCTTAATCCAACAACAGGAGTAAATAGGGTAAACTTCAGTTCAGAAAACCTTCCTTCAGGCGTTTATGTTTACGCGCTTTCTGATGGAAACTCTATCGTTACAAGAAAGATGAATATTCAGTAATCGAGTTTAAAAACTGACTTTGTTAAGTCTCATTCGCCTTTGGTGAATGAGGCTTTTCTTTTACCAGAACATTCAGCACAACACCAGAGAGAATAAGTAAAATCCCCACAATGCTTATCCAATCATACGTCTCGCCAAAAATGAAGTAACCGAAACCAAGTGCGTAAACCGAACCGAGGTATTTAAGACTCGCCACAAGGTTTGCTTTTTCTGCCTGCAAAGCTTTGGTCATAAATACCTGACCAATTTGAGTGAAGACTCCAAGAAGTAGAATCCAGGCCCAATCCCAACCCAAGGGAGTAATCCATTCGAAGTAAGAAAGCACTAGCATTATGGGGGTTGCTACCATCGGAAAATAGAAAACAACTACAAGCGGATGATCCGTGTCTTTTACCATCCGAATACAATTGTAAGCGGCACCAGCAAAAAATGCTGAAAGAAGTCCTAGCCCCAGATACAACAGAGGAATTCGTTCATCAAAACCTTTAAGAAGAGCAACACCTAAAAATGCCAAGCCAAAAAACAGCCACTGAATTTTCTTCATTCGTTCGCCCAAAAGGAAAATGGCAATGATGGCAGTGAAAACAGGGGAGAGGTACTGCACGGTAACAGCGCTCGCCAAAGGCAATTTTTGCAACGTGATGAAAAACAAACTCAAAGCAGTTACACCAAATATGCCTCTTAGTAGCAGAAACTTTCTATTGTTTCCTAACGGGTTTATGCCTTTTGGTATCAAATAACCCAACGAAAGAACTAGTGAAATCGCACTTCTAAATAGAATTAATTCGTGTGTAGGAAGATGAGTTAGAAATTTAACGCAAAGCTGCATAAGCGAAAATGCAGCGGTGCTTATGAGCATAAAACCAATCCCTCTAGACATGAATTGCAAATGTGCGTATAATGGCACTAGACTCAGTTATTGTTTCTTGGTCTGTTTTTGTAAACAGTAGTTACAGTTTGTGCAACAGAAATTGTATCGGAGATGACAACTACGTAGCATCTTTGCGCCCGCGTTAGAAAAAATTGACTAACTATGGTCTATTGGTCGGGAAAATGAAGCAATTCGTCTTACTCTTTGTTCTTGTTACTGCTGTCAGTTTTGGCAATGCTCAAGGTTTGAAACTTGAGCATGTTAGAACGTTCAACGGCCATAACCATGGAGTTCGTAAGGTAATTTTCTCTCCAGATGGAAACAGTTTTGCTAGTGGAGGTACGCGTGGAGAACTGTTTGTCTGGAATGTTGATGGCAGTGGCGCGCTTAAAAAACTAGAAGGCCATTATGGTTCCGTTTCTGATGTTAGATACTCCGATAATGGCGAGCATCTTGTTTCGGCAGGAGATGATGGACAAGTAAAGGTTTGGGACATTAGTACAGGGCAATGCGTTCAACAAATCACTAGTCCGGTTGGGCAGTCTGACCCGATAAACAAAATAAAGTTTGCCTTAATGTCTGGCAAAAGAGGTACGATTTATTTTGGCGGAACCAATAAGCATCTGTGTAGAGTTAGTTTTGAAAAGGACGCAACTCCAGAGGTAATTTATACTGACCCAGAGGAAGCTATCCGATGCGCCATTCTTAGCCCAGATGGAAAGGAAGTGATTTTCGCAGCTGGAAAGTATTTGATGGCACTTGATTTGACCTCCAATCAAATTACTCGCGAATACAATACCGGTTCGTGTACAGTTAACTCATTGGAATTTTCGGAAGACGGTCAGAGGCTACTTACTTGGTGCGAAAATTCACGAGTAGACATGCGCGATCCGTCCACATTTTTTCTAAAAACAAGTTTTAGATCAGGAACTGGGGGGAACAAGTTCAGCAACTTAGCTTTTACGGAAGACCAGAAATATGTGGTTACTGGAGATCATGCTTCGCGATTCAATGTTTGGGATTTGAATAATAAGCAGCAGGTATTGAATCAATGGGCAGAGCAGGGAACAGTAATGACATTCGATTTAGAAAGCGGACCTAAGTTTCTCTTGTCTGGTAGTTTAGATAAGAGCATTAAGCTTTGGCGTATTGTAGAAGACGTGCCAGAGGAAACGAAAAAGACAAAGAAAAAAGAGCCAGTAGTTCAGCAGGAGGTTGAACCTGAAGTGGAAATTATGCAATACGAAGAACCGATTGAGGATGTGAAACAAGAGGTTAGAGTTGAGACCCCAGTTGTTCAAATTCCGGCTGTTGATACAAACGTAGTTGTTAAGATTCCCGAAGAGGTTGAAATTCCTGACCCAATCGTAAGCGTGTTGCCAGAGCGCAAGAACAACAGACGCGTTAAACCCATTAGGCGAGAGCATCGTTTAAAGCTGCTTTCTCATCAGCTTACATTCGAAATTTGGGATGCGCAAGTGATAGATGGTGATATCGTTTCAATCTACATAGACGAAATATGTATTGTAGAGGAGTACAGTATTACAGCCACAAAACGATTGGTTGAATTTGATGCTTCGAATTACAAGAAGGCTTATCTCTACTTACATGCACACAACTTGGGAACTATTGCCCCAAATACGGTTACCATGACAATTTCGGATGGAACTCAGAAACTGGATGTTGAACTCAGATCCGACCTTACTGGCTCATCAGCTATTGAACTCACTTTTGAGTGAAATTTTCAGAAATAGAATAGCGTTATTTCTTCAAAATCTTTATCTCAACTCTTCGGTTTCGCTGCCTGTCTCTGTCGGTTATTTCTGGATTGATTAGGGGACTAGACCCAGCAAATCCTTTATGTTTTATTCTGTTTTCAGCTATGCCAGTTAATGCAAGTTGTTCTTTGATGTATTCAGCTCTATTTGCCGATAAGCTGTAGGTTCTTGTGTTTACATCCAATGCATCAACACTATCTAGCTTACAACAGATGTGACCTTGAATCTCAATCTCCATATTCGGATTCTCATTCATTATCCCAATCAGTCGTTCCAATTCAGGCATAGCGCTTGGAACTAGGTAATGTCTTCCAGGAAAGAAGTTCAGATTACCCAAAATAACAGTTTGACCAACCTCAGCTTGAACCAACAAATCTGAGTCAGTTAACGGGACTTGTTTTTTAGATTCTGCGATTGGTGAGGGAGTAACCTTAGGTCTGAAGGTTGCTATTATCTCAACCTTCCTATCGTCCGGATTGCCTTCAGCCTGACCTTCATCCAGTGAAAATTTCTCTCCTACAGCAGAAACAAAACTGGCGCGGTATGTAAAGCTTTTGGTTTGTTCTACGTGCTCAATTACAGCATTAGCCCGTTTTTGAGATAGGGCAATATTCAGCCCTTTAGGGCCACGATAATCCGCGTAACCAACAACTTCAATTCTTGAGGCAGTATCCTCAATGGATTGCATCCAATTTTCAAGCAATTCTTCCTGGTTAGAGGCGATATTGAAACTGTTCAAATCAAACTGAACGGTATGCTTCAATTGTACTTGACTGAAAGCCAATGAACAATTGAAAAGCAGCATACAGAATAATGAACACTTTAAATAAACCATTTCGTGCGTGTTTAACTCAGCACAACTTGGTTTTATTGCCAGAAATTCTGGAAACCTTAGTGATGATGATGCCCACCTGGTCCGTGCGCATGACCATGGTCCAATTCATCTTTCGTTGCTTCGCGAATGTCAACCACTTCTACATCAAAATGAAGAGTTTCATCAGCTAAAGGATGGTTAAGGTCTAGCGTTACTTCTTCGCCATCAATTTTAGCAACATCTGCAATGCTTACACCTTCGTTAGTTTCTACTCTAACCTGCATTCCTTCAACTAGTTTTTCCTCTCCATCTGCTTGAAAACCAGAAAGTGGCACAACATGAACGTTTTCTTCGCTTCTAATACCGTAGCCTTTTTCTGGAGCAACGGTAGCTGAAATTTTATCTCCTACTGCTTTTCCTTCAAGTTCTTCTTCTAGACCAATGATGATGTTACCAATGCCCTGAATGAATGCCAACGGTTCTTTCCCTTCTGATGAATCCAAAACTTCACCAGAGTTATCTTTTAATGTGTAGTGCATCAACACTACTTTGTTTTTCGTAATTGTCATGTAATCTTAATTTGACCGCGAAAGTGGGTATTATGAGATGAAATACCTTAGCTTTTAGGCGGTATTTATCTATTCAGTGCCCTGTCTACGTCTCGCTGAATGTCGCGATCTTTAATGCCATCGCGCTTATCATGTATCTTTTTTCCCTTAGCGAGCGCAATATTGATTTTTGCCAAGCCATTGTCCGAAATAAACAAACGCGTAGGAATTATGGTAAGTCCTTTGTCTTTCAACTTACCACCAAGTTTCTTCAGCTCCTGCTTATTCAGTAGAAGTTTGCGCTCTCGTTTGGGTTCGTGATTATTGTATGTGCCTTGCTCGTAATGCGCAATGTGCATATTGAGAATAAAAAGTTCCGTTCCCTTAAACGTGCAATAGCCTTCGGTAATACTCACATCTTTATTCCTGATGCTTTTTATCTCGGTTCCAAAAAGCTGAATGCCCGCAGTAAACTGCTCTAGAAACGTGTATTCGTACTTAGCTTTTCTATTTGTGTCAATTACTTCCATCAGCTCTCTTTCTCATCTTCACGCACAATTTTCTTAATTCCGTCTACTTTTTTGAGATTATCGATAAGATTATTTAGATGATGAATTCCCTGCACCAAAACCTTAATATGTCCTTCAAAAACGCCATCGTTACTTTCAAAAGAAATGCTTTTCATGTTCACATTCAAGTCTTTTGAAATAACAGTGGTAATGGAGTTTACAAGTCCCATATCATCAATTCCAGTTATGAGAATGCTCGCGCCAAACGAAGTGTGTTCTTCTTTATTTGCCCACGCAGCAGGCACGACTCGGTACGCATAATTGCTCCTAATATGAATGGCATTTGGGCAGTTGGTGCGGTGAATTTTAATGCCTTCTCCAATGGTTACAAAACCAAAAACATCATCGCCCGGAATTGGGCTACAGCATTTGGCCATTACGTAATCCATTTGCTGGTTGGCATCACCAATTACAACTGTATCACCTTTGTCTTTTGGCCGCGGTCTCGAAGGTTTTTCGGTTAGAGCACTATTCTGACGACTTTCTGTTCCAGTAATTCGATTTTTTAGCAGGTTGTACCACTTAGAAGCGTTTCTAGAACTTTCTATAAACTCCTTTATATCCCGAAATTCAATAGTCTTTTTGGCAATTTGGATAAACAAATCTTGGCTTGTTTTTACCTTAAAATGTTTATGAAGATTATTGGTTAAATCATTATCAATTGTAATCTTCATTTGCTTCAGCTTCCGCTCAAGAATTTCCTTGCCATCCATGGCAATTTTTCTGTTCTCTTCTTTAAGTGCTTGTTTAATCTTCGACTTTGCCTTGGCCGTAACGACAAAAGCAAGCCAGTCTTCTTTAGGCTTTTGTTTGTTGCTGGTAAGTACTTCTACTTGGTCTCCGCTTTTTAAATTATGACTGAGCGGATTAAGTTTGCCATTAACCTTGGCGCCAATACAGCGCATTCCTACTTCGGTATGGATTTCAAATGCAAAATCTAGAGAAGTAGCATTTGCAGGAAGCGTTCTTACTTCGCCTGTTGGTGTGAAAACAAAAATCTCCTCAGCAAACAGGTTCAGCTTGAAATCATCAATAAAATCAATGGCGTTTGGGTCGGGGCTCTCAAGTAAGTCCCGAATTTGATTAAGCCACGATTCAAAACCATTTTCCGTGGGTGTTGGTTGCCCATCACCCTTGTTGGCGTCTTTGTATTTCCAATGGGCGGCCAAACCTTTTTCGGCCACATCATCCATTCTTCGCGTTCTAATTTGCACTTCAACCCATTTTCCGCTATCGCTCATAACGGTTGTGTGCAAAGACTCGTATCCGTTGGACTTGGGTTTGCTTACCCAATCTCTAAAACGTCCTGGATTGGGAACGTAATGGTCGGTTACAATAGAGTAGGCCTTCCAAGTATTGGATTTTTCGTTCTCCATTTCGCAATTGAGAATAAGACGTATAGCGAAAATGTCATAGACCTCTTCAAAAGGAACGCCTTGCGCTTTCATCTTGCGGGCAATAGAATAGACAGATTTAGTTCGTCCTTTTATTTCATAATCAATTCCTGCATCGTTGAGCGAATTGATTATTGGAAAACTGAATTTATTAATGAACCGCGTTCGTTGTCTAGCTGAATCGCGCAGTTTATTTACAATTAAATCGTAAAGGTCAGGCTCAATGTATTTAAACGATAGGTCTTCTAACTCCGTTTTTATGGCGTAAAGCCCTAATCTGTGCGCCAATGGTGCATAAATAAACATGGTTTCAGAAGCAATCTTCAACTGCTTATCTCTACGCATAGACCCAAGCGTTCGCATGTTGTGCAAACGGTCAGCCAGCTTAATCAGAATAACGCGGATGTCGCTGCTCATAGTCAACAACATCTTTCGGAAATTCTCTGCTTGCAGGCTTTTGTCTTCCTGAATGTCCAATACAGTAGAAAGCTTGGTTAGCCCATCAATAATCTGAGCAACCTTATCGCCAAACATGCGGCTCATGTCCTCAACCGTAAGGTCGGTATCTTCAACCGTATCGTGTAGTAGTGCACATACAATTGATTTTGCTCCCAAACCAATTTCAGAAGTTACAATTTCCGCTACCGCGATAGGGTGATAGATGTAAGGTTCGCCAGATTTTCTGCGCATATCCTTGTGCGCATCCAAAGCCACATCAAACGCCTTTCTAATTAGTTTGAGGTCGCCTTTCGCTTCGTTTCTTTTGGTAGACCGCAGAAGCTTCTTGTAGGCTTTTAGAATATCCTGTTTCTCCTGCTCCGGATCTATTTCTGGCATCTTACTAGACATAGTTTCAAAGGTACTTACTGCGCTGAATCTTTCAACGGTTGAGTTGGGAAAAAATGGAAAATGAAATAGACGAAAATTAGAACAAGATTGCTTTAAGCCAAGAATATGTCAATAGCTAAATAGTGTTAAGAGATGATGCTTCCGTTCAATAATCCTAAACGAGATGCGGTTGTAATAAAGAATCCTAAAAACTAAAAGTCATGAAAAAGCTACTAGCAATACTCGTTACAGTCATTGGTGTTAACGCCATGGCGCAGGATAATCCAAGTCATTTAAACGTACTGGCCGTAAATGGATTGAATATGCGCTCGCAGCCAGAATCAAAATCTCGTGTAGTTACCAAAGTTCCTTATGGAAAGCAGGTTGAGATAATCGAAAAGACGGATAACGAATTACAGCTAGGCTGGGTTAAAGACAATTGGTACAAGATTCGATTTAGAGGACGCGAAGGCTACATTTTTGGTGGCTACTTAAGTAAGTTGAATGCACCAGTTAATTCTGAAACACCAAGACTGTTATCTGATTTGTTACCAATGTATTGCAGTAGTGCATTTCAAATAGATGGTGAACCTATTATTTCGAAAGAAGCGAGTAGTAGCAGAGATACACTTTACCACACGCTACTTAGGTTTAACCAAGGTGTAGAATTGGAATTGGAACGCTACGTTAACAGAGAAACGGCAACACTTCTGCTACCTAACTCAATTCAGGAAACATACGTTTTATTAGAGGCGTTACTTAAAGAATCAGGTAACTCTCAGCTGCTAGAGGAACTACGTTTTATCAAAGGCAAGGATGGAACGCTTTCTCGCATAAGCCATGCAGATGGTTCTGTTTTGATTAAAGCACTTTCTTCGGAAAGGACAGAATTAGTGATGACTGACCAAGCTTTGAATAATTAAAATTCATGTTAAGCTTAGATTAATCTCGTAGCTGTTCTTAGTCAAGTTAACCCGGTCGCGGTGCGGAAACCTTGCCGAATTGGTAAGAGTAGCAATTACCGAGAACCTGCTCTAACGAGCAGGTTCTTTTTTATACCGCTTAACCCAAAAGGTGAACATGATAAAAATGAAAACAACCGCTATTGTATTGAAAACATCATGATGATCTACAAAAGCACCTCTATCAAGAATAATCCAAGAGAGCGACATGCCTACAATGCGTCCAATATTTATTACTTGAATTCCAGCAATTCCCAACGGGATAAACCAAAGCCTGTCTAGCCACTTTCCAGGAAACGAAACAATCAGGGCCGTTAGAACAAACATCATGTCAATTCCTAAACAGAAATTTTTGATGAAAATGTTCATGATGGAGTCGTACAAATCGATGTATCGATCATTAAACACCTCTGCTTGGTAACCCAATAAGTTAAGAACCCAAACACTACCATGCGTTAAAGAAAGCATGGTGTAATGCACAAAATGACCGTAATACGTGCTGATGATGGGAAGCTGCCAAACAACTTTACTAAACCATAGAAAGTAAACAGCACAGAGGATTCCAAGCTTAGCCAGGAATAGAATTGTCGGCTTGTTTTGCTTCAAATTTTCCATTCGCGACAAAAATAGAACTGTTAGTCGAAGAAGAGTTCAGATGCTAACCTATCTGCTACCAATTTTCCTTTTTCTGACAGAAGCAAACTGTCCTCAGAGCAGTTGAAATGCGAGGTCTCTACATTACTAAGACCTAACTGCAATTGCTCCCAGGCCCCACTTTTGATTGCTTCCATTTTGGCTTTTTCAATTCCCCATTTCGTTCGCAGACCAATCATAATCTGTTCGTTCAGTTGGTCCGTTTCTGTAAGTTCCTCAAGTTCAAAAAACGATTTCCGATCTGAGACGCGTGAAATGTAAGCGGCATTACTACGCACATTCCATTGTCTTGTTTTTCCGTTGAATGAGTGGGCGGATGGACCCAGCCCCAAATAGGGAATACCTCTCCAATAGGATGAATTATGCTTAGAAATAAAACCTTCTTTGGCAAAATTGCTAATCTCATAATGCTCAAATCCATTCGCTGGAAGAACATTCATATTCATTTTAAAGAATTCCGAAGACAGCGCATCATCAGGCTGTTTTTCTAGCCCTTTTGAGACCAGATTCCCAAGCACGGTTTTTTCTTCGATGGTTAGTCCGTAGCTAGAAATATGCTGAACATTTAGCTTCAAAGCTGTATTTAAATTGAACTCCCAATCTTTCATAGTTTGGTCGGGCAAACCAAAAATCAGGTCAATACTGATGTTGTTGAAGCCAAGATTTTGGGCGTTTTTAATTGCTTCAGTCGCTTGTTCCGCGCTGTGCATTCTATTCATCCACTTCAGTTCTGAGTTGATGAACGATTGTGTTCCCAAACTCAGTCGGTTGACTCCAATAGCCTTTAATTCTTTGAGCTTGGCGATGGAAAGGTCTTCGGGGTTTGCTTCAAGCGTTATTTCAGCATCGCTTTTAACTGAGTGATATTCGTGGATTTTATCAAGTATGGATTTGATGTCTGAAGTTGGGAGTAGGGAAGGAGTTCCACCTCCGAAATAGATGGTTGAGATGAATTCTCCTTTCAAATAACCCTTCTGGAATTCAATTTCCTTGAGAATAGAAAGGACCAGTGGTTCCGTGTTCTTTAGGTTGGTTGTAAAATGGAAATCGCAGTAATGGCACGCTCTTCGGCAGAACGGAACGTGAATATAAATCCCAGCCATCAGGCTTTATTAAGTGTAATTCGGAATGTTGTACCCTTTCCAATTTCCGATTGCTTGACGATAATTTTTCCGCTGTGATATTGCTCTACAATCCTTCTAGTGAGGGAAAGTCCAAGGCCCCAACCGCGTTTTTTACTTGTGTAGCCAGGCTGGAAAACCGTTTCAAACTTAGAACGCGCAATTCCTTTTCCTGTATCAGAAACGTCAATAGCCACTTTTGTCCCTTGGTCAATTGCACCCACCTTAATGGCGCCACCACCTTCCATGGCGTCAATGGCATTGCGGCAAAGGTTCTCAATTACCCACGCAAAAAGCGGAATATTCATGGGGATTTGTGCGTCTTTTACCTCATCTGTTAAAAGTGTGAAAGCCACTTTTTTAGAACTGCGGGTTTGCATGTAATCAACACTTTCATTCAAAACATCAGCCAAGTTTGCCGGAACCAAGTCAGGAACAGAGCCAATTTTTGAAAAACGCTCGGTAATAGTTTCCAATCGGGAAACATCCTTTTTCATATCCGCTAAAATGACAGGATCTACGTTTTTCAGTTTCAAGTATTCAACCCACGCAATTAAAGAAGAGAGCGGTGTGCCAAGCTGATGGGCCGTTTCCTTGGCCAACCCTACCCACACTTGATCTTGCTCTGCTTTACGCGCAAAGCTGAATGCGAAATATGCTACCAAAATGAAAATGGAGATAATTCCCAAACTTACATAGGGGTAATATTTAAGCTGATAATAGAGGTCAGAATTATCATAATGAATGAAGTTTTTGGTGCCTCCGTAAAGTTCAATCTCAATAGATTCATTATGTCCTTTAATCTTGCGTAGTTGCTCTAATTGATATTCTGGGTCTTCACTTTTTTCTTCGTCAAAATTCCTAAGCGAAATAATATTGTCGTCACCATCAGTGAGAACAAGCGGAATGGTTGTGTTGGCTTTAACCACTTCAAAAACGAAACTGAGGTCTGCATTTGGATCTTCAGAGGTGGCAAGAAACTTTGTGCCATTTGCCCAAAGTTCAACCTTGTTTCTTTCCTGATTTGCCAACCTATTGGCAAGCTGATTGGTGTACAAAAGCGAACCTGCACCAATGCAAAGTGCTAACACCATAAGCAGCTGTTTCCAACGTTGTTTTTGGGAATAAAAATTCACTTGAAATTGAGTTCGGTTTCTCATGCAAAGTAATGAAACGAATAATGCAGAGATTATTGTGATGAAGCAATAGATGCTGAAAAGAGATATGAGAAGTGCGAGACCCTTCGATTCCTCAGGGAAACAAACGGATAGTACGGTGCATTTAAATTTCTTCGCTGAGAGCCTGTCCTGAGTTTTTATCGAAGGAAAGCGTCTCACGGCTCAAACTCAATTTCAAAACCACCTTCTGTTTCCGTCTCTTCGCGTTCGGTATTAAAGAAGCCCTTCTTTTTCTTCTTCTTTTTCGGTTTTTCCGTTTCCGTAGTTGAATCCGATGCTTTTGGAGAATCAGATTCCTCTTCCTCCAGCTTAAACTGAATGGCTTCCGGTTCTTCTTCCTTCGCGCTACCGCCCCCAAATTCCTCTTTGAATAACTGTTTAATGGTCTGACCTTCCTTCTTAAAATCCTCCTTCAGTTTCTGTTTTACTTCCCGTTTGTCGAAGCCAACTTTAATATCGCCAGGCTTGCCACGCACCCAAAGAAAGAGCCGTGTTTTTCCGCGCTCGTCAACAATTTCATGGCCATCAAACGTTGCCTTCTTTCTGGCTTTTCTGCGTAGCAAATCATTCAGTAGAAGATTCACGTGATAATCCATTTCTTGGTCAAAGGCATGTTCGCCAAAAACTTGAACATTTAGAATGCTACTCGAAATGGACATTTTAGGTATGAAAAGCTTGCTGTCACGAATGCTCAACTGATTACGAAGGGTGTCAAATTTCACATGACTCAATTCATCTACACTAATGAATTTGGACATGGCCAACAGCGGCTCAAACTGAATCAGTTCCCCACCGCTAATTTCAATATCAGAATCAACTCTGAGTTGATCTTGTAAAACCTGTTGATTTTTATCCAAGTGAATTTCGATATCCAATTTAGCCGAAGCCCGACCTTTCAGGTTCTTAGATGTGATTGCGGTTTGTCCGAAATCATTCCATTCTTCCAGTGCTCTGGTCATGTCAATGTTTCGGAGTTCGCTTTTCAGGCCTAGCACATACCCTTTGGCGGTCGGTTGGTAAGTCAGACTAGAACTGATAGAACCATCCAGTGCTTTGAATTTTAGTTCGGTTACTTCTAGTTTCTCGGTTTCCATTTTAAGATTTCCTTCAACCGAAGTTGCCGTGAAATCGTTGAAAATAATCTTGTCAATACTGGAATTAATCTTAGCAGTAACTAAACGTGTTGTAGCTACATTTTCTGTGGATTCAGATTCAAACTTCCATTCGTTTGGGAGTTTTTGTATATCCAATTCTACAATATGAATATTGCCAGAAAGGTTTATTGGAGATGAAGCTTCGGTTAGAATCTTCTTTAGCTGAGCAATTTCCAGGTTGCCGTCAAATTGGAGGTGACCAATTTTACCAGCACATTCTTTTATGGACGTTTTTCCCAACTCCATTTCAATTTTAGCACTCAGGTTTTTAATCTCAGGAATATTGGAATTAAATTGCATTTCAGCTCCGGTCAATAGCACATTTCCAGACCAATGCATTTGTTTCAATTCGTTAATGGTGGTTTGGAATTCCTTGCCAAGTGGACCTTCAAAATCCAGTTCCCATGAAATACTACCGCTACCTACCATTTGATTTTCTATAGCTGCCACGGTAATAATTTCTTCTAAGCGCGAAGTACCTGTTGTAGTTAATCTCAAGCGAGGGTTGGTCAAATCGGTAAGCGTTCCTTTTCCTGTCACTTTTCCTTTGGGTGTTTGGATGTCAAAAGATTCAAAGGTGATTTTCATCGCCTTGGATTGCTTGATGTCTTTCATAAATAATTTCCCCTCAAAATTTAGATTGTAAACGTCTGTATTCTGAAAAGCTAGACCGCCATTTCTCAGTCGAATAGTGGCGTCAAGTTGTGGCCCTTGTTCCTTTGTGAAAGGACCGTTAAGTGTAAAGATGATATCAGCATTGCCGTCTAAATTGAGCTTACGTATGTTCTCAGGGATTTGTGGCCAAATATGTGGGAGCAACACAAACGGCTCTATGTTTCCAGCATGGACTTTCATTTCCATGTTAGTACCATTTTCGATGATTGTCCATTCTGCATCTAGCACCATTTCATTACCAGCTAAAATGGCGTTACCCATTTCTATGGTGTAAATCCTGTCCAAGGAATTGATGTTTAGCACACCTGCCAAACTCAGTGGCAACTCAACAATTCTATCGTTACCAACGGTTGTAAGACGGCCCATAAATCCATTAAGGCTCAAGCCCAAGCGGGTGTTCTCATTGGTAAAACGCCCCTTTATTTTCGATTTTTCTGATAGGAACTGAATGTTCAAATCAATCATGCGGTCGTCATAATCGAGGTGAATGTTCTGCAACGTTAGAATCTCAATGCTGAAATCAACTTTCGATTTTCCGTCTTCAGACTCAATGTCTTTCCAGACTTTGAAATTCCATTCATCGCGCTCGTTCCTTCTGAGCTTGATAAATCCGTCTGTAACGCGTATTCCTTCAATTGTGAACTTGTTTTGAATAATTTTAATCAGGTTGAATTGAACAAAGGCTTTCTCAACCTTCAGCAGCGTATCGGTTTTGAATGAATCTTCTATCTGAATATCCAATATTTCAACTGCCACAAGAGGGAAATCCTTCCAAAAAGAAAGAACTACATCTTCATTAAATGAAAGCTCTGTAGTTATGGCTTCACGAACGCCATCTAATGCATATGCCTTCAGGTCATCAGCATACTTCCACGTAACGAAACCCACTAATGCCGACAACAGAAACAGCAGCAAAAACAGAACAAATACAATTCTTTTAATCCAAATCATTAGCTAAAGCAAATGTATCGGTAGGGGATTATGTAACGCAGACATTGGTTTAGAAGTATTCAGCACGGAGTGTTAACAACGGTTAGATGTCATTTAGTTGCATTTTCCCACAATTGTGATGTATTTATTAACATTCTATAACAGTTGTCGGTGTTTTTGGTACGTTTGCAGTTCTCATAAACCAAACTTATTAAATCATGAAGAAGTCTACATTATTGAGCAACGTACTTGTTGCTGTTTTCTTTGCATCATTTGTTGCATGTTCATCTCCAGCTACAGAAGAAGCTCCTGCTGAAGAAGCGGCAGTTGAAGAAGTTGCTGAGGAAGTGGAAGAAGTTATGGAAGAAGCAGTTGAGGCTGTTGATTCATTGGCTACTGAAGCTGGCGAAGCAGTTGAAGAAGCAGTAGAGGAAGCTGCTGAATAATTCAGCATACTCCTAGAAATTGAAAGGCCGAGCAATTTGCTCGGCCTTTTTTGTTGTTTCAAGTTTGAGTAGGATTATGTTGCAGGTAAAACCTTGGTTCTTACCTCTCCAAACCCAACAAGTTTGCGGTTTTTCTCGCAGAACGTTTTACGATTTTCGGGAAGACTACCAATTAGCATCAGATTCATAATTCAACTTTTCTAATAAGCCCGGGAATTTAGATTTGAAATACAATTTGTGCTCTTCCGTGAAAATAGATTGCCATTCACCAGATAGACCTTTCCTGTAATGTGAATTTTCGTTGGTTTCACCCTTTTTTCTACCGCCAGATAATTTATTGAAGGAATTTTGGATGGGAATCTCATCAATAACGGATTGAGGCAGATGCATCTGCTGAAATTGAGAGGGGTATAGTCCTCGGTTATACAACTTGTTCAGCGCCCGTTTTATGTTGTATTGAATAGTATTGTGTTTTCCATCTCGAGAGGATAGACCAAGAAAATGGAAAAATTCTTGCCAATTTGGTTGTGTTGTTATGTCTTCAAATCGAAGTTCTAGAATATTGGGGTCATCGTAATTCCAATTCATCATGTCTTCCAAATGATGAGCAATAAAGTCCATCTCTAATATTAGCCCCTCACTAAAGCTTACTGAAGTAAGCTTATCTCGAAATTTAATTAATTGAGGCCATTTATCGGTAGGGTGGGTTTTTCTATGTGAATGATATCCGGAAATGATAATATCTCTAGGGTCTCTAATTAAATGCACCCCAATAAATGAATCGTATGACTCTAAATACTCATACTTGGCGTTGCCAATAATATTAATTTTCTGAGATGGGTCTAGCCCATACTTTATAGACCAACCAGTCGCAGACTGGATTCCGTAAAAAATTTTCCCCATCCATGTCGATGCGCATTTATGGTGACCCAGAAAAACTAAATTTTGATTCATTTCTAGTTTTAATCTCCCATTTTTTTGCAAGGTAAAATTTTACTCCTTACCTCACCAAATCCAACACGTTTTCCATCTTTTTTGCAGAAAGCCTTCATAATGACGGAGTCCCCGTCTTGAAGAAACTTACGTTCAGTTCCGTCAGGCATGGCTACTGGTTTGGTTCCTTTCCAAGAGATTTCAAGCATAGAACCATAGCTGTCTGGCGTTGGGCCAGAAAGCGTTCCTGAACCACACATATCACCTACCTGCATATTGCAACCATTTACGGTATGATGCGCCAATTGCTGAGCCATGCTCCAATACATATACTTGAAATTGGAGTTGCTAACTGTCTTAGAATCTCCGTTTGAAGTTTCGATAATCGCCTCTAATTTGATGTCGAAATTGTGGTCTTTCTTCATCTCTAAGTACGGGAGAACCTTTGGGTCTTGCTCCGGGCTTGGCGTTCTGAACGGTTCTAAAGCTTCCATAGTAATAATCCAAGGAGAGATAGAAGAAGCAAAGTTCTTTCCAAGGAATGGTCCCAACGGAACATACTCCCATTTCTGAATATCTCTTGCGCTCCAATCGTTAAAAACAACCATTCCGAAAATGTGACTTTCGGCATCTTCAACCGAAATAGAACTTCCTAGCTCATTCGACTTCCCTACGATAAAGGCCATTTCCAACTCAAAATCGAGTAGGCGACAAGGGCCGAAGCTTGGCGCATCAGCATCATCTGCTTTTGTTTGTCCTTTCGGACGATGAATGTCTGTGCCGCTTACGATTATGGAAGAAGCTCTACCGTGGTAGCCAACAGGAATATGCAACCAGTTTGGTAGCAAGGCATTTGCAGGATCGCGAAAAAGCGTTCCAACATTTGTGGCGTGCTCTTTACTGCTGTAGAAGTCGGTGTAATCTCCTACACGAACTGGTAGGCGCATTTGCACTTGACTTACATCACGGATGGACTCTAAACGTAATGCTTCATTATCGCGTACCTCACCGTTGTCTAATGCAAACAGCTCCTGAATACGTACTCTGACCGCATTTGTGATTGGCTTTCCGAGTTCAATAAAGTCGTTTAAAAC
>Ga0209632_10002819_pt1 | contig 16490 bp, 15 predicted proteins | sample COG_10_FD_184754 | JGI IMG/M metagenome (GOLD analysis project Ga0209632, IMG submission 184754) | Pelagic Microbial community sample from North Sea - COGITO 998_met_10 (SPAdes) (version 2) | ecosystem: Environmental > Aquatic > Marine > Neritic zone/Coastal water | place: Helgoland, sampling... | reverse complement strand
GGCGAATTCCGGAATTAAATTAATTGTTTGTATCACCGAGGGCATCCCAACGTTAGATATGTTGGTAGCGAAAGAAAGCTGTGACCAGCTAGGCGTGCGATTAATCGGGCCTAACTGCCCGGGAGTCATTACTCCGGGCGAATGTAAGATTGGCATCATGCCTGGGCACATTCATCTGCCAGGTAAAGTTGGTATCGTTTCCCGTTCCGGAACGCTCACGTACGAGGCTGTCAAGCAAACTACCGATCATGGCTTCGGACAATCATCCTGTGTTGGTATCGGCGGCGACCCTATTCCAGGTTCTAACTTCATCGATATACTCACTCTTTTTGAGGCAGATGCGAAGACTGAAGCGATTGTAATGATTGGAGAAATTGGCGGCACTGCCGAGGAAGAAGCTGCAGCGTATATCAAAGCTAATGTGAGCAAGCCAGTTGTCGCTTACATTGCTGGTGTAACTGCACCTGCTGGCAAACGCATGGGCCATGCTGGTGCAATAATCTCTGGTGGCAAGGGTACAGCTGACGAAAAATTTGCCGCACTCCAAGATGCAGGTGTGAAGACTGTTCGCTCTCTCGCTGAAATAGGAAATGGTCTTTCCGACATAACTGGCTGGTAGTTTTCCAGGCAGTTATGTCCTATTATTTCCCTCCTTAAAATCTCCACGAACTATCCCCAAGGCTGCTCTTAACTATTACTCGCATCGCGCTTAACTTTTCTTATTCAAAGGGTTCTAAAAGCGCGATGTAGTGTGCTAGTCTTACTCAAAATTCATGCATAAAACGCTGAATTTAAGGGACTATTTAGCTTCTATAATTACCACCAATAGTAAAGCTAATTGATTGGTTACGAACCGTCTCAAACTTTTAGAGTTTGGGTAGATTGGTAACCATAGGTAATCTTGGTTCAAGAAAACTGTCAATTGCGAGGGGTTTAGAAAAACTTCGACATCTTTTGACAGTTAAGCGAGCTGTTAGCTGGCTGGCACTAAGAAAAATAGTTTGTTTTGACTGAGCTAGTTATTGCTGATTTCTTGACCTGAAGCAAAAGCTTGATAGTTCAGATCTGATTATTTAACAAGAAAATAGGATGGCATATGAAAAACCGTCGAATTACAAATATGAGTATGACTGCTCTTGCATTGCTCATGTCTTGCATCATGGCTTCGGCTCAAGCTGCGGAAATTCTCGTAGATAGCAGTATTCTTGATCAGGCTATGGACGTTATAGGGGCTAAGAACACTGAAGCCGCTGCAGTACAGGAAGAAATTAACCGTTTAGCGAATTCAACAAGCTCTACGTTTGAAGATTTTAAGCGACAGAACGACGCATTAGAGGCACTACTGGTGCTGAATGCGGGATTTCGTAAGTCAGTCTCTATCCAGGAAGCCAATATCGCCACCTTGGATGAGTCTATCGCAAGCGTTGAATCAATCACTCGCGAGATTCCGCTATTGATGGAAAAGATGCTTTCTAGCATCGAGCAATTCGTCGAACTGGACTACCCCTTCCAAGTCGAAGAGCGTGCCAACCGGCTTCAATTTGCCAGAGACGCCATCGATAATCCGGACGTATCTATCGCGGAGAAATTCCGTCAAGTTCTGGTGATCTATCAAACAGAAGCGACCTACGGCCGCACTAACGCTACTTATCCAGATACCATCGCGATTGGCGGCGCTGAACGCGATGTAAATATCGTAAGAATAGGTCGTGTAGCTTTGATGTATCAAACTACAGACCGTCAAGTTACTGGAGCCTGGGACAATAATGCTCGGCAATGGATTGAACTCCCCGCCGGTGAATACAGAACGGCAGTACAGACTGCTATCCGCGTCGCATCAAGCTTAGATGCACCTAAAATCATTGAACTGCCTGTATTGGCTCCGGAGGTGGCACAATGAGAAATCTAATTAAGATTACCGGCCTAACGGCTACAGCCTGTCTACTTGGACTGACTTCTAACTTTGTTTTGGCACAGAATGCTTCCTCTCTTTCGGGTCTACTGGACTTGGTTGAGAATGATCGCATTGCTGAGTCTGCTGAGTATGTGCAGCGTCAACAGGAATTTGAACAGAACGCGACTAATCAGCAACAGATTCTCGACACCACTAACGAACGAATTGTTGAGCAAGAGCAAACACAATCCAACCTTAGTGACCAGTTTGAAGCTAACGAAATCATTATCCGTGACAAGCGCGACATCCTACGCGACCGTCGTGGTGACTTGAACGAACTCTTCGGTACGCTGCAGGGCGTGGCTGGCGACTTCTTGAGCAACTTTGAAAATTCACTGATCAGTGCGCAATATCCTGGTCGATCTGAGTTTATTGAAAGTTTCATCGCAAAAGCAGGCAGCACTATTGAGCAGTTGAACCCCGAAGAAATAGAGCGCTTCTGGTTTTATATGCAACAGGAAGTTGTTGAATCTGCACGCATTTCAAAATATAACGGTGATGTCGCATTGCCTACAGGAGAAACTGCAAACCGCAGCATCACTCGTATTGGTAACTTCAACGTGATTTCAGAAGGCGAGTACCTCAGTTACGATGGCGATATCGGTCACCTTCAAGTTCTACCAAAACAACCTGCAGCTGGCATGCTAGCTGCGGCAAGCGCGCTGGAAAGTTCAACTAGCGGGTTTACAAAAATCGGTATTGACCCGACTGGTGGTGTAGGTGGCCAGGTAATGGCTAATCTGGTTAACTTTCCATCGGTAGAGGAGCAGGTTAGAAATAATTCCGGCCCTATTGGCTTCATCATTATCGGTGTTGGTATTGTAGGGATTTTGATTGGCTTCTTACGTCTTCTAATATTGTCTCTGGTATCTATAAAGGTTCGCAGTCAACTTAAGAGCGACAAGCCATCTAAGAACAATCCACTAGGTAGAGTCTTGCTAGTAGCTGAGTCTAATCCAACTGCAGATACTGAAACTTTAGAGCTCAAGCTTGGTGAAGCGATTCTACAAGAAACGCCTTCACTCGAAAGCATGCTGACACTAATTAAGATGATTGCGACTATCGCGCCTCTGGGCGGATTGCTTGGTACGGTTACCGGTATGATCACTGTATTCCAGCAGATCACGGTATACGGAGCGGGTGACCCGACTATTATGGCAGGTGGTATTTCATCGGCATTGATGACTACTGTGCTCGGTATTGTTGTGGCAATTCCTACTATCTTTATGCATACAGTAGTGAAGAGCCGTGCTGACAACATCATCCATATCCTGGAAGAGCAGGCTACTGGCATGATCGCGCAGAAAGCTGAACAGTCTGCGAATCGCTAGCCAGTAAGCGGAGGAAGGGTCTATGTATTTTGCATTTTTGGACATTACTGATTCAGTGACACTTTTTATGGAGCGTGGTGGTCCGGTGCTTAACGTCATCGCCATACTTCTTTTAGTGAAGTGGTCGCTAGTATTTGAGCGAATTTGGTATTTGAATACAACCCATAAAGCCAATGTGAAGAACACCTTGGCTGCATGGAATGCACGCTCGGACACTAAGTCGTGGAGCGCGCATCAGATTCGTACCATGATGATTTCAAAAATTTCATTGGATGTTCGAAACACGCTGCCGATCATCGAAGTACTCGTTACCATCTGTCCACTTCTTGGGTTGATTGGAACGGTGACTGGAATGATCACGGTGTTTTTCGTCATGGCTGTTACTGGCGGTGGTGATGCAAAGTCAATGGCGGGTGGAGTGTCTATGGCAACCATACCAACAATGGCGGGAATGGTAGGTGCTATCTCGGGGATTTTCGCTTCTAACTACTTGAAGGCGAAAGTTGATCGCGATATGGAGCTACTTGAAGATCATTTACCGTTGAGCGACTAATTGCCTATTGGGGTCAAGCTTTACTAAAGAGCTTGGCCCCACAATAGTGTCTTATTTATTGATCGAAATTATTTGAATCAAGGTGGAATAATGAAATCAGGTTTAATGAAAAGGAAGGACGACGAAGAAGCAGGTGAGATTGATCTCACCCCTATGCTCGATGTTGTTTTTATCCTTCTAATCTTTTTTATCGTGACCTCCGTGTTCGTCACCGAAGCGGGTATCGAAGTCACTAGACCGGAAGCCTCGACAGCTGAAAGCAAGAAAGGTGACCTTATACTTATTGCAGTAGGACAAAGTGGCGATATCTGGATAGATGGAGATCAAGTTGATCCGCGATTTATCCGATCACGTTTTGAGCTGAGGCTAGCTGATGCTCCTAATTCAGCAGTGATAATTCAAGCGGACTCTGATGCCGATAATGAACAAGTTATGCTCATTTTGGAAGCAGCCAGGGAAGCGAATATTCTCGATGTATCAATTTCAGCGGAGGCATAGACTATGATGATTCTAATTAGATGGGCAGTTTCCATGCTAATGGCAGCCGGCATAACTTTGGGTCTGTTCTATTTCATGCAGGCTTTGATCGCGACAGGCGCAGACCTCGACCAACGCGTCTCTGTGGTAAAGATTGTCGATGCAACAATGCCCGAAATTTTGTTGGAAGTTATCGAAGAAATTGATAAGCCAGAACCTATCCAGGATGACACCGAAGTTGTAGAAGATGTTCAAGAGCGTCAGGTGAATTTGTCTGATGGCCCGTCTCTAAACATTGAGCGTGCATCTGTAGAGATAGATACTGGCCTGCAATTGAGTAATGCATCAATATCTGCGACAGACGGCGACATGTTACCACTCGTTGCAATAGCGCCCCAATATCCAACTCGTGCAGCACAGCGAGGAATTGAAGGATGGTGTTTAGTTAGTTTTACAGTTAACGGTCTTGGCAACGTTGTAGAAGACTCAGTTGTTGTTGTAGATGCTGAGCCCCGCTCAATGTTCGATCGCTCGTCAATCCGTGCCGCTGGTAGATTCAAATTCCAACCACGCGTTGTTGATGGACAAGGCGTTGCTGTAGAAAATGTACAGTACGTGTTCCGCTATGAACTCGAGGACAACTAATGATGAGACTACTTAACAAATTTAGGCTGGGGTACCTCATGGCGGTGCTCAGTGTCGCTATGTTGCCTATTTCATACGTAACTGCAGGAGAGGAGCAGCGTGCACCGCCTGCAGCGAGAACGTCAGGCACATTAGGTCCTGCTGTCATACGTGCCATTACCGAAATTCAAAGTTTATTACAACCTGAAGACGAAGAAGAAGAGCCTGATTACGTGGCTGCAAAGCTTGAGCTGGATGAACTCCGCGAGCGTCGCTTCGAGCGCATGAATGATTTTGAAAAATCAACATTACTCAGTTTCTACACAAACTATTACCTCAATACGGAAGATTACGTTGGTGCCATTGGCATATTCGAAGAGATGCTCGAAATTGAAACATTACGAGAAGACCAACGGTTACGTACTCATAGATCCCTAGGCCAATTGTATGCTTCTGAGGAAGAATGGCAGGGCTCGATTGAAAATTATGAGGCATGGCGTAATTTGTCTGAATTAGAAGAAGAAGTGGTTTTTCGTGGACTCTCTTACGCGCACTTTCAATTAGAAGACTTTGAATCGGCAAAGCCATTTTGGATAGATCGTATGGAGTTAATGCTTGCTAATGGCGAAGCTCTAGATAGGGACGATTACTCTTACCTGAACGGACTGTACTTCACATTAGAGGATTATGCGTCAGCGCTAGAGCTTACGAAGACCATGATCGTACTATTCGACGATAGAGCTGATTGGCAGAACCTCAGTGCAATCTATTCGAGCTTAGAAGAAGACGACCGCGGTGTGCAGGCACTGAATCTCTTTTATTTGAAAGGATTGATGGAGGATGACACACGCTATATTAGCCTAGCGCAATCTTTGGCGGGAATTGATGCTCCGTACACTGGAAGTAAAATACTTGTAGAAGGTATGGAGAAGGAAATCGTCGAAAAAGACGAGGAAAATCTTACACGTCTGACCCAGATGCACTTAATGGCGAGTGCGTATGAGGAAGCGCTGGAGCCTGCTATGGATGCAGCTGAAGCTGATGAAACAGGTGACGGCTACGACACGCTGGGTTACATCCATTACGTGCTGCATGACTATGAGTCAGCAGCAGAAGCATTTCAGTCAGCTATCGATAAGGGCGAGCTTAGTGATCGCTCTGATACGCTGATGTTCCTGTCGCGTGCCCATTTAGAGTTGCGTAACTTCGACGCAGCTGCAGACGCAGCTACAGACGCAGCAGACGCCGGTGATGAGCGTGCAAGCAATTCGGCTCGGGATTTCATCCGTGCGATAGAAGGACGTCGTACATTCTACAATACAATTTCTGGGCGCAAGGAAGATGCCATAGACTTCTATCAGCCTTATCCGCCATTACAGTAAATTGAGGTAGTAGGGGGAGCTTGAAATACCAGGCTAAGCCCCCATTTAAGACCCAATCATGCAGCAAGTACTGCAGATTGGGTTTTTTTATGGGTTGATTTTTCGACTTAGCCAGCGAACATAACGAGGATTAGTTAATGGCAGCACAGAAAGCGGAAACCAGAGGATTCGAGACCGAAGCGAAACAGTTACTTCAGTTGATGATTCACTCTCTTTATAGCAACAAAGAGATTTTCTTGAGGGAACTGATATCGAATGCTTCGGACGCAGCGGATAAATTGCGATTTGCTGCTCTTTCTCAGCCTGAGCTACTGGAAAGCGGCGGAGAGCCGAAGGTGCAGATTGATTTTGACACCGAGAAGAACATCCTCGTCATCAGCGATAACGGCATTGGTATGACTAGAGACGAGGTGATTAGCAACCTCGGGACCATTGCTAAATCGGGTACAGCACAATTTTTGGAGAATTTGACCGGGGATCAAAAGAAGGATTCCCAACTAATCGGCCAGTTCGGTGTTGGTTTCTATTCGGCCTTTATCGTCGCCGATAGGGTAGAGGTGCGAACCCGTAAAGCAGGTACTTCTGAAGAAGCAGCGACTTTATGGGTTTCCGAAGGAGAAGCAGACTATTCACTTGAGGCTACGCTTAAGTCGAGCTCCGGCACGGAAATTACGCTGCACCTCAAGACCGAGGAAAAAGAATACGCCGAGAGTTATCGCTTGCGCAGTATCGTAAAAAAATACGCTGATCATATTTCTATTCCTGTCTTGATGCAGAAAGAAGACCTGGGCGGTGCGGATACGGATGAAGATGGTGAAGCGAAGAAAGAGCAAGAGAAACCCCTAGAGTATGAGGCTGTCAATGAAGCAAAAGCGCTTTGGACTCGCTCTCGTCGGGATGTGAAAGCAGACGAGTACAAAGAATTTTACAAATCGGTTAGCCATGATTTCGAAGATCCACTTGAATGGAGTCATAATAAAGTAGAGGGAAAGCTTGAATACACAAGCTTGCTGTATGTGCCGGCGCGCGCACCGTACGATTTGTGGAATAGAGATTCTGCGCGGGGGCTAAAGTTATATGTTCAGCGTGTTTTCATTATGGATGATGCGGAACAATTCTTGCCGCTCTATCTACGCTTCATGCAGGGCATTGTAGATTCGAATGATATTTCGCTTAACGTTTCGCGTGAAATCCTACAGAAAGATCCCGTGGTAGATTCTATGCGCAGCGCATTAACCAAGCGTGCTTTAGATATGCTAGGCAAAATGCGCAAAAAAGATAAAGATAAATATAACGGTTTCTGGAATGAGTTTGGTCAGGCCTTAAAAGAAGGCCCTGCTGAAGATTTCGCGAACAAAGAGAAGATTGCAGAGCTTTTACAATTCACAACTACTCATTCGGAATCAGATTCACAAGATCAATGCCTCGATGATTACGTTTCACGTATGAAGGATGATCAAGAGAAAATTTACTATCTTGTCGCAGACTCTGCAAAAGCAGGTCGCAATAGTCCTCATCTTGAGATCTTTAAGAAGAAGGGTATTGAAGTGATACTGATGCATGATCGAATCGACGAGTGGTTAATGAGCCACTTGCAGGACTTCGATAGTCGTCAATTTCAAGACATAAGCCGCGGCGAATTAGATCTCGGGAAGTTGGAAGACGAAGAAGATAAAGATATACAGGAAAAGACCGAGAAAGAATTCGTGAAATTGGTTGAGCGAATTAAGGAAAACCTTGGCGATAAGGTCAAAGAAGTCAGAGTTACTCATCGCTTAACGGACTCGCCGGCATGTCTCGCCGTAGATGATCACGACATGGGTATGCAGATGAGAAAGATAATGGAAGCTTCGGGCCAGTCAGTGCCTGAAACAAAGCCTATTTTTGAGATAAATGCGACTCACCCCTTAGTAGTAAAACTAGATAAGGAAGCGGACGAAGATCGCTTTGGCGATATAGTCTCTATCTTGTTTGGCCAAGCTGGTCTTGCTGATGGTGTGCAGCTAGAAGATCCCGCAGATTTCTCCGCGCGACTTAATAAGCTGCTATTAGAGTTAGTGGCTTAGTCTAGGGTGTAGCGAGGAAAGTGACGTTCTTGCAGTAGTATTTCTGCTGCAAGAAGCGGCTACATTTTTTCGAGGGTTTCAATGCCTAGCAAGTCAAGACCCTGGTGGAGTGTGGCTGCCGTAAGAGCGGACAACGCGAGACGCGAGTCTCTGAGCTGTGCATCAGCTTTTAGAATAGGGCATGACTCATAAAAGCGCATGAACATGCCTGCTAGTTCATAGAGATAATTGCACAATAAATTCGGATAGCAATCTCTTGCCACCATGTCTGTGACCTCTGCTAGCTGCATAATCTTCAGTAACAAATTTCGCTCTGCCACCTCAGATAGAGAAGTAATTTGCACACCCTCTAAGCCGGAATTCTGTTTTCTTAATATGCTGCGAATCCGCGCATACGCATACATAAGATACGGTGCCGTATTGCCTTCGAATGACAACATGCTGGACCAATCGAAAACGTAGTCGCTAGTTCTATTCTTTGATAGATCCGCGTACTTAACAGCGGCAATACCTACCTTCTCAGCGATCTTAAGGTAGGTTGTTTCGTCTAGGCCTGGATTCTTCTTTGAAACCAGTTCGTGAGCACGTCGTATCGCCTCATCTAGTAAATCTACTAGTTTGATGGTATCGCCTGAGCGAGTCTTAAACGGTCTGCCATCGCTTCCCATCATTGTGCCGTACGCGATATGTTCCAGCGAGATATTTTCCGAGGCAAATCCTGCCTCACGCCCAACGGCGAACACCTGTTGAAAGTGCAGTGACTGCCGGGCATCGACAACATACAGTGAACGTTCTGCTTTTAGATCAAAAGAACGAAATTGAACAGCGGCAAGATCGGTCGTGGCATAAAGATAGCCGCCGTCTGTTTTCTGAATGATAACAGGTAACGGCTCGCCGTCTTTCCCGGTAAACTCCGGTAAGAATACACAGCGCGCGCCATTAGAAATTGAAAGCAGGGAAGCCTCCTCCAATTTCTTTACAACACCTTCCAAGTCTTTGTTATAGAAACTCTCTGCCTTGAGGTCTTTACGGCTTAGCGTTACATTGAGCTTGTCATATAGTGCCTGGCAGTGCTTCAAGGATTCATCGATGAATTGCTGCCAAACTATTAAGTGATCTGCATCACCACCCTGAAGTTTCACAACACTGCCGCGCGCCGTGTCGGCAAACTCTGGGTCAGCATCAAATCGTTCCTTCGCTGCCCGGTAAAAAGATTCAAGGTCGGCAAGCTGGGTTGGCAGATCGCCTTGCGAGACGCTGAGTTCGCGCATATAGGAGATCAACATTCCAAACTGCGTTCCCCAATCACCAACGTGATTCTGCCGTATTATTTCGTGACCTTGGCGTTCAAGCACACGCGCTAGGCAATCGCCTATGATAGTGCCGCGCAGATGCCCAACGTGCATTTCCTTAGCCAAATTGGGCGAAGAGTAATCGACCACGATCTTATCGACTTTGTTTGTGGTCGGTATAAGTTTTCGCGTATCGTTCTGAATCTCAGATGCGCGCTGCATTAAAGCGGTATCCGATAGGTGGATATTGATAAAGCCAGGGCCGGCTACTTCTAACTTCGCTATGAGGGGGTTCGCATCAGCAGTTATTTTTTCAACTACATCGCTAGCAAGTTGCCTGGGATTGACTGCAACTTTCTTTGCTATCGACATGATTCCATTACTTTGATAGTCACCGAATTCCGGCTTAGATGCGGTTATGACATTCGGATCGCAATCAGCGAGGCCCGAGACATTGCTTAGGGCATCGCCAACGAGCTGATTTAGTGTGTGTTTGAGGGTATTCATGATTTAGGCAAGCGCAAAAAGGAAAGAATTGTACACCATTATTCGAAGCGCAGATTGGTGTAAAATAGCGAATTCTTGAAATTAGTGAAATCTTAGTAACTTTAATCCTGCTATTAACCATTAGACCTTAATCCTAGGTCATAGCCAGAGGAAGTCCGTGAAAAGCAATACACGTCTCAGTGACGGCGTCCAACTGGTTCGCGTCGAAAAGTCTCATGTTGGTCAGCGTCTGGATAACTTCCTTATTAGGCATCTCAAAGGCGTTCCTAGAACGCGTGTATACCGACTGATCCGTCGAGGTGAGGTTAGGATTAATAAGAAGCGATGTAAACCTGACCGGAAGCTGGAGTTGAGGGATGAAGTCCGCATTCCACCCTACACATCTAACTACAGCGAACAGACGGCAAAGCCGAGCCCGGCACTGCAGGAGTTTTTACTAAATAGCATCCTGCTGGAGAACGATGATCTTCTAGTGATCAATAAGCCAGCCGGCATGGCGGTGCATGGCGGCACCAGTGTGGACATGGGCCTCATCGAAGCGCTTCGTCAATGTAAGCCTGAATGGGGTGGATTGGAGCTGGCCCATCGGATTGATAGGGGCACTACAGGTTGTCTTGTTATTTCTAAAAACTCTATATTTCTAAAGCATATACAGCACCAATTTAAAGTAAAAAATGTAAAAAAACACTATATTGCACTGGTTCATGGCATATGGCCTGAGTCCCTTACAGTCGTCGATGCACCCTTACAAAAAGACCCCGTCGGTGAGAATGAGCGCATCGTTCGGGTACTTGAAAGCGGCAAACCCTCTCTGACTCGCTTCGCGGTGAAGCAGCATTTCGAGGGCGCAAGTCTGATTGAAGCGATGCCTCAGACCGGGCGTACCCATCAAATTCGAGTGCATTGTCAACATTCGGGGCATGGAATAGTGGGTGACGATAAGTACACCTTTAAGGCCCGCAATAGTGCTATTTCGAAGGTTAAAAACCTTTGTCTTCATGCTTGGAAAATCGAATTTGAACTGCCTGAAGTGGCTGCTCCTATCCGTGTGGAAGCAGCTATTCCAAATCATCTAGACGCGTTACTGCAAAAGCTGGGTAAATAGCTTTAAATACATATGCTTACAGAATTATCTACGCTATACAAATTGCGAGAAATCTTTGACAGATGACGGCCATACGCCTATTATGCGCGGCTGATGTCAGATAGCTCTATCCCAGCCTACGCAGATACCCGTAAAATCTTCCAGCAAGAAGATGTTATTAGCGGCAATTTAGGCCTAAATAGGCTGCCTCGATTCTCGAAGATCCTGGCGAATGATCAGGGGTTAGTGTCTCTTGAGCTGAAATTTACGTTTGGCGAAGCAAAAGAGCGGTTAATAACGGGCAGTTTGCAGGCCCAGGTAAATGTTTTCTGTCAGCGTTGTCTTAAGCCTCTAGCTATAGCGGTTGCGGACGACATAATACTGGCACTAGTGCGCGATGAAGAAGCGGCACTGCGACTGGACGCAAAATTGGATCCTTGGATTTGTGAGGATCACAAGCTAGATCTGGCCGAATTGATCGAAGAACAATTGATTTTATGCACGCCGATAGTGAGTTATCACGAAAGCGGCGACTGTATGACTCAGAAGGATTATGTAGCGGGTGAAGATGCTACAGAAAGTATTGCTAGCGAAAGCCCGTTTGCAGTGCTTAGATCACTTAAAGACAGTGATACAAGCGATTAAACAGTTTATAGAATTTGTATTAGGAGATTAAAATGGCAGTTCAAAAAAGCAAGGTCACCCGTTCACGGCGTGGCAAGCGACGAACTCACGACTCCCTTACGGGACCCACGCTATCTACGGATCAGACGACTGGCGAGATTCACCGTCGCCATCACGTAACGGCAGACGGCTTCTATAAAGGCAAGAAAGTACTGGATCTCGGCGAAGACTAGGGCGCCAAGCCTTGAGTTTGCCTAAGCGCATAGCAATCGATGCTATGGGTGGTGATGGTGGGGTAAGAGTTACTCTCCCAGCTGCTTTGCGCGCTCTGGAGTTAAATTCTGATCTATCAGTTACCCTGGTTGGCGATAAAAGTCAGATAGAGCCTTACTTGGACTCTATCTCAGCTACGCTTGCCGATCGCACCTCCATTGACCATACACTCGATGTCATTAGTGACGCTGATAAGCCCGCGCAAGTCTTGCGCAGTGGCAAGACATCCTCTATGTATAAAGCTGTTAAGTTGCTTCAGAGCGGTCGTGTAGAGGCCATGGTTAGCGCAGGCAATACGGGTGCGCTACTGATGATTGGCAGACACCTGCTGAAGACAATAAGCGGTATTCAAAAGCCGGCCATAGTGGCAAGTATTCCTGGCGCTACACGGCAGTGTTTTCTACTTGATGTGGGCGCTAACCCCCAGGTAGATGCACAGCAATTGTTTGAATTTGCTGTAATGGGCTCGGTTCTCGCCGAATCTCTGCAGGGCGAAATCGCCAAGGTTGGACTGCTTAATATCGGTTCCGAGCAGTTTAAGGGAACAGAAGAAGTCCGTGATGCTGGCGTGCTGATGGATCGTTGCCAAGCGTTTGACTATGTCGGCTTCATCGAGGCAAACGAATTATTCGAAGGCAGGGCAGATGTGGTCGTCTGTGATGGATTTGTGGGTAATGTTACGATCAAGACCAGCGCCGGTGTTGCGAATGTCGTCAAGAAACTGCTGTCCTCACAATTATCTACAGACCTTACAAATTCACCTGAAGACGAACGCAAGGCCAAGTTATTCAAAAGCCTTAGCGATCAAATCAATCCCCATCGCTACAATGGCGCAAGCCTGCTTGGCCTGCAGGGCAGCATAATAAAGAGTCATGGCAATGCAACGGTAGAAGGCTTCGCCTACGCAATCCAACAAGCGGTTAGAGAGGCAAAAAATGCCGTGCCTGAATTGATAAGAGAAAAAGTAGCTGCGATCATTGCAGCAAGCTGAGCAGCTGACTGCTTAGCCCCTAACTATTTGGAACGTAACAAACGCATAAAATTAGACTAAACGAGGTTCGATGCCAGAATGAATAATATTGGATTTGTCTTTCCAGGCCAGGGGTCGCAGAAGCTAGGCATGTTGGCGGATCTGGCGGCGCACTTCGGCGTGGTAACGGATACCTTCGCTGAGGCATCGGCGATATTAGGTAAAGACCTCTGGGAAGTAAGTCAGATTGATCAGTACGAACAACTCAATCAAACAGACATTACACAGCCCGTGCTATTAGCTGCATCAGTCGCTATTTGGCGGGTCTGGCAGGGACAGCACGGTGTGCAGCCTTCGATTCTGGCGGGGCACAGCCTTGGAGAGTATTCGGCGCTAGTTTGCTCCGGCGTGCTTGCCTTCGGCGACGCGATTCAACTTGTTAATCAACGAGGACGCCATATGCAGGCAGCGGTAAGCACCGATGCCGGAAAAATGGCAGCGATAGTTGGTTTTGATGACGATAAAATAGCAGGGCTTTGCGAGCAGGCGGCTCAAGGGCAGGTAGTTAGCGCCGCCAATTTCAATTCTCCCGGACAGACTGTCATAGCCGGTGATGTCGATGCCGTTGAAAGAGCAATGGTTCTGTGTAAAGAGGCGGGCGCTAAAAGAGCACTGCCATTGAATGTCAGCGTTCCTTCACACTGCGCATTGATGGGGCCCGCCGCTGAGCAACTGCAGGCGGAATTAGATAGAGTGCAATTCAATTCCCCACTGATACCGGTAGTGCAAAATGTGAACGCGCAGATTTGTGAAGACCCAAATTTAATAAAGGAAAACCTAATAAAGCAGCTGTATACGCCTGTATTGTGGGTAGATTCTATAAAGTGTATGGGTGTAAACGGCGTTGAAAAAATACTCGAATGCGGCCCAGGGAAGGTGTTAAGTGGGCTAATTAGGCGAATCGAGCCGGATATAAGCTGCTTTACGAGCGAGGCTCCAGAGGGTCTGGCCCGTGCACTAGCCGAATTATCGTCTTAACTGCTGATACTCATCGGGCAACGGCAACGCAAGAATAAAGAGCTAAAGATTAAGGGAATGAGGACATGAGCGATTCTACGACAATAGCGCTGGTAACCGGAGCGAGCAGAGGTATAGGCCGTGCCATAGCCTTGGATCTAGGTAATCGCGGATTTACCGTTATAGGTACTGCAACTTCTGATTCCGGAGCGCAGAATATCAGTGGTTATTTAGCCGAGCATTCGATTCAGGGTGAGGGTTTGTGCCTAGACGTCTCCTCTGATGAATCTGTCGCTGCCATGATGGTTGCTATTTCCGAAAAACATGGCGCCCCGACGGTATTGGTAAATAACGCTGGAATAACCAAAGACAACCTGCTCATGCGCATGAAGGCTGACGAATGGTCCGACGTAATCGATACTAACCTTGGCTCCATGTACCGCCTGTGCAAGGCTTGTATGAAGGGTATGACTAAAGCTCGCTGGGGCAGGATTATTAATATCAGCTCAGTAGTGGGCTCGAGCGGCAATGCTGGACAGTCAAATTACGCCGCTTCAAAGGCGGGCATTGAAGGCTTTAGTCGTGCCCTCGCGAAGGAGATAGGTTCTAGAGGTATTACGGTAAATGCCGTTGCCCCAGGGTTTATAGCGACCGATATGACTAAAGACTTACCAGAGAAGCAGGCGCAGGCTCTTCTGTCTTCGATTCCTCTGGGCCGGCTAGGTCAGCCTGAGGAGATCGCCGCGATAGTGGGTTTTCTAGCCTCCGATAGTGGCGCCTATATCACTGGAGAGACCCTTCATGTGAACGGCGGCATGTATATGGCATGACGCTAAGCGTCTGATATTTATGTAAACTTATGACGAGAGGCTTATTTTTGCATTTAGGCATTACATCGCAGGAAAATAGAGGTAAACTTGCGTCCTGAATTCGTCACTGGGTAGCTGCGAGACCCACGAAGAGAGCCGGGCTAGTAAAAGCTTGGTGATAATAAAGTAAATAGATTGTTTGAAAATTACCCGAATAACCAATAACAAGCCTGTTCGAAAGGCCACTGGCAACACTGCTAGAAAACTGTATTAGGAGCTAATAAAAGATATGAGTAGCATTGAAGAGCGCGTTAAGAAAATTGTCTGCGAACAGCTTGGCGTAAAAGAAGACGAGGTAAAACCTTCTGCTTCTTTTGTTGAAGATCTAGGCGCTGATTCTTTAGATACAGTCGAATTGGTGATGGCATTGGAAGAGGAATTCGAAACTGAGATTCCTGATGAAGAGGCCGAAAAAATTACTACAGTTCAATTGGCCACTGACTATATCAATTCACACCTGTAACACTGACATCAGCCCGAAACAGAGCTACTCTAGTTTATTCTTGAGTAGCTTTTGCTTATCTGGCGCTTGCTGTTTTAAGTCAGGAGATCAAAACATTGAGCAGAAGAGTAGTGGTGACTGGGCTCGGCCTTATTACTCCAGTAGGGAATGATGTCGAAACCACCTGGCACGCCATAAAAAATGGTCAGTCTGGTATTAATACCATTGAGCATTTTGATGCTACCGACTTTAGTACTCAGTTTGGCGGCTCCGTCAAAGGTTTCGACTGCACTGACTATATGTCGGCTAAAGAAGCCCGGCGTATGGATACCTTCATGCACTATGGTATCGCAGCCGGCATTCAGGCCATTCAAGATGCTGGTATAGACGAGTCCAATCTCGACCCTAAACGTGGCGGTGTCGCGATTGGATCGGGCATCGGCGGTATCGGTAGCATCGAAGAGACCACTGTCACCATTCAAAATTCTGGTCCTCGTAAAGTATCCCCGTTCTTTGTACCGGGCTCAATTGTAAACATGATAGCGGGTTCACTCTCAATTCGATTCGGGTTGCAGGGGCCTAATATCGCAGTTGTAACCGCGTGTACTACTGGCACTCATAACATAGGTCTAGCGGCCAATATGATTGCCAACAACCAAGCAGATGTCATGGTCGCCGGTGGCGCCGAAATGGCTACCACAGGGGTCGGACTTGGTGGTTTCTGCGCAGCTAGAGCGCTTTCCCAAAGAAATGATGATCCGCAACGCGCAAGTCGTCCCTGGGACAAAGACCGTGACGGTTTCGTACTCAGCGATGGTGCTGGAATCATGGTGCTCGAAGAATATGAGCACGCGAAGAATCGTGGTGCGAATATTTATGCAGAATTAGTTGGCTTCGGTATGAGTGGCGATGCTTACCATATGACATCCCCGTCAGAAGGTGGAGCAGGTGCTGTCCAATGTATGCAGAATGCGTTGGATAGTGCAGGCCTGAATGCGACCGACGTGGAATATGTAAACGCGCAC
>Ga0209632_10002818_pt1 | contig 16493 bp, 19 predicted proteins | sample COG_10_FD_184754 | JGI IMG/M metagenome (GOLD analysis project Ga0209632, IMG submission 184754) | Pelagic Microbial community sample from North Sea - COGITO 998_met_10 (SPAdes) (version 2) | ecosystem: Environmental > Aquatic > Marine > Neritic zone/Coastal water | place: Helgoland, sampling... | reverse complement strand
ATTATTATTAATAATATTTTATCATTATTAATAATATTTTATCATTATTATATATAATTATTAATGATAAAAGGTAATAAATTACATTTATTAAAAAATAAAAAAATAATATGTATGATATTATTATTGATAATATTTGGATCTTTATATTATTTATCAGTCCAAACAAAAATTATAGAAGGATTTAACTCATCAAATTTATCAACGGAAGAGAAATTAAGAAAAAATATAAATATATATAAGGAAAAACTAACTAATATGAAAGAAACGAATAAAACTTTAAATTTAGATAATGAAAATTTAAAACGAGAAATAAAAACCATCGAAAATGACAATAAAATTAAAAAAATGATAAAAAGACTTGAATAAATTTATTAAAAACTTTTTATTTATAATAAAAAATTGAATATTCTATTATATTTAGGAATTTTATTAACTGCGTCTAACATCATAATACATAGTTATAATTAATATATATTATTGCGTTAAATTACTTAAATAAATCTTATTATAGTAGAGTATAAGAAGATGCCCAAACAAACCAAGTCCGATACTGCTACTAAGCAAACCAAGATGACCGCCTCTACTCCTGCTAAATCTGAAAAGACTGCAACTCCAGTTAAGTCTGAAAAGTCTTCTAAGAAAAAGGAAACCGTTGCTGCTGCCCCTGTTGCTGCTGCCCCCGTGAAAGAAACCGTCGCTGCTGCTGAACCCACCGCAGTGGTTTCTGAAGTTGTTTCTCCCGTTACTATTGAATTTGGTGAGTTTGCGACTAAACTTCAACAACTTCGGTCTATGATTTCTTCGGTGACCACTGAGTTTCGTGCTCTTGAAAAGAAAGCAGTTCGTGAACTTAAAATTGCCGCTAAGGCGACTAACAAGCGTAAGCGTAAGACGGGACAGCGACAACCGAGTGGTTTTGTGAAACCCACTCTTATCAGTGACGAACTTGCTACTTTCTTGGGTAAGACTAAGGGTTCTCAAATGGCACGAACTGAAGTTACTCGTGAAATTAATGCTTACATTCGTGAACATCAATTGCAAGATAAGACCAATGGTCGTCGAATTATTGCCGACACCAAGTTGTCTTCTCTTCTCAAGTTGTCCGAAAGCGATGAGTTGACTTATTTTAATCTTCAACGATTTATGAGTCCTCATTTTTTCAAGAACCCTGTCGTTGCTCCCGTTGCCACCGCTTAAATTAAACAAATAAATAATGAAGTTGTACCTAAGTATAATTAAAACTATAAAAATAACAAAATATCAAATTCGCCTTATTAGCTCAGTCGGTAGAGCATTAGACTTTTAATCTAAGGGTCGGGGGTTCAAGTCCCCCATAGGGCTTTGGTATTGTTAAATAATAAATAAAACATTATTTATTATTTTATATAAAACAAATTATTCAAATACTTTTTCGTTTAACACTGCTACTTTTGTTAGATTTTGCAGAACCTGAATTAAAACTATCTAGTTGTGCAGCAATTTGTTGACTTCGTTTTTCTTTTAAAAATGCGTATTTGCCTAAATGTTTTTGTAGTTTATAATATAGAGATTTGTTATCTCTTTCCTTTTTTATACTTTTACCTTTATTTGATTTTTTATTTGAATTTGTGTCTTTAAATTTATTTGGATTTAATGGACTACCTTGACCTCCTTTTCTTTTTTGTGTATTTTTTTTAGTTTTTTTTTTACATTTTACATTTTTTTTTTTAAACGTATTAATTGTCATATATATATATACCAACACAACATATTATAATATAAAAGGTATTTCAATTATAATTAGTTAGTTAAGCGGTTAATATAAGCACAAAATGCTTTTATTTTTTCCTCATTTGCTGATATAATAAATTCTTTATTGGTTTTCAAATCGGTATACATAAAAAAATCGTTATAATCTCCATTTAATCCAGCACTTTTTGAGTCATATATATTAATAGAAAAATTTAATTGTTTATCTATTGTTTTTATATACGGAGGATTTTCAATATATTCAGATACAATTTTAACAACATTTTCAAATAGAGGACTAACTTTATTATATCCACTTGGATTATATATCATCATAAACACATTCATTATGTAATTATTATTGTATTTACTGTTTATATATAATTATATACAAATAATATAATTGAATTGAATTAAACCTTTTTTTTAATCAACTACACAGACCTCATTTTCTTTTTTGTGCATTTTTAGTTAATTGTTTTTTAAATGTAAATATAAATATAAATATAAATATTTACATGTATTACTGGTCATATATATTATAAATTAATTAATAAATTTAATAATTAAAAATAAAATCGATTTAAACATAATTGTATAATAAGTATATACAATAAGACAAACTACAATGAGTTCAACTACCCAAACCCAAAACCAAAGTGCCGAATCAAATGTTGCCAATGCTCTTGATCTGAGTATTGGGCATATTGATATTTCTCAACCTAAGCAAAATAAGGTTGGAGGAAAGAGTTCTAATATTCTATATACTCCAACAAAGAAGGGATTGTACCTAAATATGCAAGTACCATTGCTTACCTGGGGTGCAAATGTATTTAAGGATCCTCAAAGTGGAAAGGAAACGTATGATATGGCATTGCAATTTCCACGCTCTGATTATGGTACTCCGGAAACCGATAAGTTGCTTCAAAAGTTTCAAGAGATTGAACAACATATCAAGAGCGAGGCAATTACAAATTCTATGGCATGGTTTAATAAGAAAACTATGACTCCCGAAGTAATTGAAGCATTGTGGACTCCTATGTTGAAGTATTCAAAGGATCCTCAAACTGGAGAACCGGATATGAGCAAAGCACCTACATTGAAACTTAAACTCCCTTGCTGGGATGGAAAATTTAATTGCGAAGTTTACGATACAACTCATAAAATGTTGTATCCAAGCGAGGATGATTCCAGTATTACGCCGCTTGATCTTATTCCAAAGGGAGTAAATGTCGTTGTTATTATTCAATGTGGTGGATTGTGGTTTGCAAACGGTAAGTTTGGTTGTACTTGGCGATTGTTTCAAGCAGTTGTACAACCTAAACCTTCTATGAGGGGGCGTTGTCTAATTAATATGTCTTCTTCTGAAGCACTTACAAGTAAAAACGCAATTACTTCATCATCTTCGCAAAATGAAGTTGTTGGCACGACAGTTGAGGATGATAGCGATGAAGAAGTTGAAGAATCCGAACCAACTCCTGTCCCTGCTCCAACTCCTGCTCCAACTCCTGCTCCAACTCCTGCTCCAACCCCTGCTTCAACTCCTGCTCCAAAGAAAAAGATTGTCAGGAAAAAGGAACCATCCGCTTAATAAAATAAATAATATGTATTATATAAAACTTTAAAAATTTAAAACTATGAAAATAACAAAATATCAAATTCGCCTTATTAGCTCAGTCGGTAGAGCATTAGACTTTTAATCTAAGGGTCGGGGGTTCAAGTCCCCCATAGGGCTTTGGTGTTTAAATTTATTTTTTTTATATTTATCTAGTGAAAAATTGAGATAAATCCATTTTAATGTGTGTATATATTTTTTTACGTAAATATGATATTTTTTTTTTAAAATAAATTATCATATATGAATACACATATTCAATTAAAAGATATTTCAATTATGAATACAATATGCGATACATGTAAACATGATTTTACATCACATTCTTTTAATTTAATTTCAAATACACAAAATGCAGGACATGTTTTTTATACAAAAATATCAAATGCGAGTAAATACGACGATACAGAAGGTATTGTAAAACATTGTACAAATTATTTAAATTTTATTAAACCTCAAAATAAATGGTCATGGATAATTGATTTTGACGGTTTTGGATTAAAACATACTTTAGGCATTAATACTGGTATACAATTGTCAAAATTAATTAATAATACAGGAAATTTAAAAAACTTATTTGTAATTAATACAAACGTGTTTGTAGAACAAATGTTAAAAATGATAAAATTGACATTAAATAAAGAATATCATCATTGTATTGTTATAATAAAAAATAATAATAATTTTATAAATGAAATAAATGAAAAATGGATAATATTAGATAATAATAAAAATTTATTAATTAATGCAATATGTAATTCATAATAATTAAATTATTAATTATTTACTGTTTTATTATTATTTTGAATATACACAATTATATAAATTATAAAATTTTCAAAATGATATATTGGTCTATAATTATTATTATAATATTGTAAAAATGTATAAGTTTTTTTAAGTATTTTTTTACTATCATTATAAGATATATTTTTTATATTAATTATACTACTTAAAATATACCATACACAGTCATATGGATTTAAATTATAAATAAAAATATCATACAAATATTCTCTTAGTATATAAAAATCATTTTTCTCTATATTTTCATTATTTTCATTATTTTCATTTTCATTTGTATTAGTATTTATAATTATATAATTTATTATTTTATTACATATATTTTCTATAGGATTAATAATATCAAATTTATTTTCTATATTATGTATATTTGTAATTTTTCTTAATTCTATATGTTTATCTATTTTAATTCCAAGACAACTATTATATAATACCCTTGACGGTCTTGGTATATTTAATACGTAACAGCAATTTAGTATATTATCTGGTATAAAACTTATTGATTCTGAAATAAAAATAAATTTTAAATCAATCATTTGTTTATTCATTTTTTGCATATAACTGTAAAATATGTCTAATAAATCATTATGTATTTCATGAAAATATTTACATACTATTATTCCCGTTTTATTTGGTTTTGATAGTAATATATCTGTAATATGATTGTATATTTCATTCCATAATAATTTTGAGTGACATCCAATTAATGACATATCTATCTCATAATGAATATCGCTTATTTTAAAGAAATATATATCTTTATTGTATGTTACACTTATTTTTTTTTCATATTTTAATTCAGACGGACTATATTTTTTTATAGATGATAACATTTGTGTATATTTACCAACCCCTTTTGGTCCATAAAATATAATATTTTTTAAATCTGAAATATCATCAGGAAAATTATTATATGTTTTTAAAAGAGATGGATGTAATGTTTTTTTATTAAATGCATTTAAATAATGATCAAAACATGATTCTGATATTTTCATTAATATTGTTATTATAGTATATAATTTATTGTCTTTATTTTATTACAGTCTATTTAATATATAAATGAATTGATATAAATTTATTTATATATAATTTTATTATAATGAATGAAAATATAAATAATATAATAAATAGTTTTACATTACATAGAGAAAGTCATCCTAATTTATCTTCATGCTGGTTATCATATATAAATTATAAAAAAAATAATTTTGATATTAATCATAAGTTAATAGAACATTGTAATCATGTACTACAATGCATTGATAATGGGGTTATAGACTATAGTATGAGAGATATTATTAATATTTTTATATTTAAAAATACATTTTTATAACTACATATTAATTAAAAAATATTTTTATTCAAAATTTTATTATAATTCAATTAACATAAGCATTTCTTTTTCTTCATCGCTGTATGGACTAAATAGGTCAAGTCCAGATTGCTTTAAACTTGGCATAAATCGCATTACATACGCACTCGTTTCGGTCTCGGTCTTCAACTTTTTTTGTTCCAGGAGTTGGGGGTGAAAATTTAAACTAAATTCTTTTACGCGTTCACGCCAATTTACCATATGCATTTTTGAATACATTGGCGGTGTTTGTTCTAAACTCAGAGGGAACACACCCTGTTCGTCGATAATTTTTGAAATCTCGTTCGGATCGAACAATGAACAACTTGGGTTGTGCGTGATGCGATATTTCATAAATAATCGATATGTACTTGTTTTAATTTTGGATGGTGTCACTGCATGAACGAGTTTCTCATTGAAGATAATCAAATGGTTAGGAGGGACACTAATTTTTTCTTTTTTTGAGTTGTAATACGGTGTATCTGTCTTGGTTATTTTCGCGAATCCAGAACCAATTACTTCTTCGGTGTGGGTGTTTGGGACACAAGTAAAATATTGAGTGTTCGCTTCGTCTAAATTGACCCATCCACCATAGATGATATCTCCTGGGTCGCCATGTATTTCTTTTTTTTTCACATTTGAAATATCGCGGTGCCACGATTCAGGAGATACAGATGTGCCCGGTTCTCGTTTAGCAAAGCGGTCTACAATGCATTCTAAATATTGACCTTTGAATTTTTGTTTAAATGATGGATACATGTATTTGAAAATAGACAATCGCAATTTTCGCACTTCTTCGTGATGAAAACTGGAGGGATTTCCGAAGGCACCAAAACCACCCATAACGTATTTGGTGGTATCTTTGTTAGGACGAATAAACTCCTTCTGTCCGTGAAGGAATGCGTCGCAGTCAAAATCTCTACGAATTGTCTCTGGATAAGGGATCACAGTGACACCGCGTTTTACTAATTCTTCCATATGGGTCATTTATGTAATGGAGGCAGGAGGGTTATACAAATTATTAATTTAAAATAAAATTCAATTTTATTTTAAGTATTTAATTATTTAATTATTTAATTATTTAATTATTTAATTATTTAATTATTTAATTATTATCTATTATATGGTTATTTAATTATTTATTATATGGTTATTTGTAAATCATAACTATATAAACACATAAACATATAAAATACAACGAATAAATGTTTATAATTATGAATTTAAAAGATATTAATATAAGTAGTATTTTTTACAGTGAAAAAGTAAAAAACACTGTTATGGACGATAGTAATTTTGTAAGAATCATATATTCAAACAATTTATTTACACTAAATAATATTTTTATTAGTTTAATATTTAATATAAATAATATTGAACGGTCATTCAATAAATACAAGTGTATATTAAAACATGATAGTCATAATAATAAAACTAACATAGAAAGGATTAAATATATAGAAAAAAATATATTAACTAATTGTAATATTAAAAAAAAAACACCAAATTATAGAATATCAGAACAATTAAATAATGGATTTTTAAAATTGTTTAAAGATTTTGAATGCAAAGAACATAATAATTTTATTTTAAAAATATATGGAATATGGGAAACTGATATTGAATACGGTATCACTTATAAATTTGAAATCATACAATAATTATTACATTATCATCCATCTGTTGAAAAAAACTCTAATATAATTGTCATCATTCCAACAACAACCAAGTTTATAGCAGAAGTAAAATATGTTGCAAATGCAATTCGATTCATTGTTGTAGAATCTTCTTTTGCATCTTCACTTACTCCTGTTTTTATATTAATATATAATCTTAAATACTGAAAAATAGCAAATATTTGAAATAAAAATAAAAAGGATGTTCCTGCCGATAATTGATAATATTCTTTTGCAACCTTTCCTTGATTTATACGTTTGTAAAAATTTACATTTAATGTAATAATCCACAATAATATAATAATTGTTAATATTGAAGGTGCTGAACTTGTAAAAAACGCTTTTAAAAAATCAATCAAACCGTTGATGGAACCTTTTTTCTCAATCATAGCAATTCTATTATAAATCGCAAAACTAACAAAAATAACAGTTAAAATGGAGAAACATACAACTCCATATCCATATATAGTAGAATTTGCACGTCCATAACTTCCATCTGCTGATATCTCATTTCCAAAAAAAATCTTTATACACATTCCGACAACAGCGATCATCATCATACTATTTATAACATATTCAAATCCACCCCTATTATCATATTTTGTTGATGTATTAAATTGACTAAATTCGTTTATTGAATTTTTTAAGTTAGAACTCATTACTATATTATATATAATATATATATAATATAGTATGAGTTTTAACAACAGTTCATCATATAATTATAATCGTGAACAAAATTATGTACTTGATCGTAAATTAGTTTCTGTTCATTCAGAGGATAGAGATATTACAAAATGGAAAAATTCTAATACGTTTGAAATAATGATATCATCTGTATCTAATGTTCAATCATTAAGATTAATACAAGCAACTATGCCTGGGTTCTATTATACATTTAGCAATGATTATCAAAATACTAAATTTAATTTTACGGTAGGCGAAACTACTTATAATGTAACAATAAATGAAGGATATTATACACCAGAACAATTGGCATTAGAATTAAAAACCAAAATGAACACAATATATGGAGTGGATAATAATTTCAATGTTATTTACAATGAAATAAAGCATACATTTGTGTTTTTTCACGATACTGTAACGTTTAGTTTTGATTTTTCAAAAAAAATTGATTATGATATTACTAATTGCGATCAACCGATTGTTTGGAATAATTATATAAAATGGGGACTTCCGTATAATCTTGGTTTTAAAAAGGAAACCTATACATCGTCTACAAATGTAAATGGTATATTTGATTATAAAAATGTTGATACTACAGATTTAACTCAATTTATAGAATCTCCGATTTCATTTGATATTAATGGAGAAAATTGCATTTATATGGAAATAGATAAATACAATTCGTATGATGAGTTATATCCATATAACAAAAGTAGTACGAATATATATGGAAATAATGCATATGACGGTAAAATAAATTCGGCATTTGCTAAAATACCTATTAGAAGTAATACGGATTATTCACACGATTCAAGAACACATTATTTACATAATTTGGTGCACTATGAACCACCAATTGAGAGAATAACACGTTTAAAATTTAAATTTCGTTTTCACGACGGACGTCTTGTTGATTTTCAAAATTTTCCATTTGATTTTACAATTGAATTGAATTCATTGAAAAATGAAATTGATAAAAAATCAAATATACGAATACCTGCTACTTATATTATATAAACCAAATTTTTATTATGTATTAATATATGTAGTGTTAAACCAATTTACTAATATGTTAATATCACATGTAAAAAAATTATCATTAGGAAATTCTTTATTAAAACCATCTAATTTTAAAAATTTAGGTTTTTTCATTTTTTTATTTTTATAATAAATATAATATCCATATTTTCCTTTTCTAATACATGCATCTTCATTGATAACTCTTGATTCATTTGTATTATTATCTTGTTGTGTTTCTATGTCAAATAGTTCTTCTGCTACATCATCAATTGATATATTTTCAATGTTTTTTTTAACATGTTTGAGAGATTTTTTTAAATCATTCCATTCTAAATACTTTCCAAATTTACCTGTTTTCACATAAACTGGTAAATCCTTATAATTACCAATAGACGAAGAATCCAATTGTTTTTTTATATCATCTTCAGTTTCTATTAAATCATTAATCATATATTCACCCTTTCTTAATTTATTCAAATCGATTTCTTTACGTACTGATTTAAATGTTATATTATTTTTATTATTATTTTTATTATTAGAATCATTTATTGAATCACACTTAATAACAGGACCGTATTTTCCTATCATATAAGTATGATGTTCATCGATTCGTATAGTTTCTTTTCCTCTTTCTAAAATATTTAAAGAGAGATTTTCAATTTCATTATTGCATTTTTCACATATATCTTGCCATTTTTCATTATTTTTTGCAACTTCATCCAGTGTGTCTTCCATTTGTTTTGTATATGAATATTGGAAAAGAGTATCAAAATGCTTAATAAGAAATTCTAATGCCAATATACCAACTGGGGTTATAATCAATTTATTTTTTTCATTCCCAAATTCGCGTTCAAGATTGATAGATCTAATTGTTTGAGATTCCAATTCAAACTCTTTGCATATTATTGTTTTACCCTTTACATTTTCTTTTTTTACATATTTTCTCTCTTGTATTTTATCAATAAGTGATGAAAATGTAGATGGTCGCCCAATTCCATTTTCTTCTAATAATTGAATTAGTTTTGCTTCTGTATAATGCTGTTTGGTTTCTTTCAAATGAATAGTTGCTTTTATTTTATTATAGTTTAATACAATTGATGGTTTTATTAATTGTAAATAGTTATATTCTTTATTAACATCTTGATAACCACTTACGACTTTCCATCCGGCAAATATAATGTGTTCTGTTTGATATTTATATATGTATTTCATTGGAGCATTAATAGAACATGTCAAAAGAGAGATTTTTGCATTTTTCATACAACTTTCTAATGTTCTTTCACGAATTAAACAATAAAGGCGATTTTCTTTTGCAGTAAATTGTGTTTGATCCAACTCTTCAACCGTAATATTTGTTGGGCGGATTGCCTCATGCGGACATGCGTCTTCTGGGTTTTCTTTTATTTCCTTTTTACTCTTTTTTTTCTTTGTTGTGGGTTTGGAAATAGTGTTACATTTTAATTCATCATATGATGTATTTACATTTACGTATTGTTCTCCATATTTTATTATTATAAACTCAACCATTTTTTTTCGAAAATCGTCACTGTATGTTGTATTTTCAGTTCTAGGATAGGTAATTGAACCACTTTCATATAGTTTTTGACATAATGACATTGTTTCCTTTGGAGATATATGAAATTTATTACTTGATGCTTGTTGTAAAGTACTTGTTGTAAATGCATTAGGCGATATAGACTCTTTATCTTTTAATTCAAACCCATTATATGTATGATTAAATGATTTGCTTTCCTTTAAAAAAATACTCACATTTATTTCATCAGTTTCTTCATGATTTAAAACAAACGGAATATTTTTACTAGTAAAATTTCCAATAATAGAATAATATTGTTTTCCTGGAAATTTATCAATTTCTTTTTGATTTTCATATATTAAACGTAACGCAGGTGTTTGGCATCTTCCCGCAGAAATACCATCCTTTACATATTTCCATAATAAAGGAGAAATTTTATATCCAACTAATATATCCAATGTTTGACGTGCTAATTGAGCATTTACAATAGGCATATTTACAATTGTAGGATTTTCAATTGATTTTTGTAATGCCGATTCTGTTATTTCGTGAAAAATAATTCGTTTTGTTTTATTAATAGGTAAATTAAATAATTCGCATATATGCCATGCAATTGCTTCTCCTTCACGGTCGTCGTCGGTTGCAATAATAATTTCATTTGCCTTATCTATTTCCTTTTTAATATTATTTATTTTTTCTTTTTTACTTTCAATTTTTGTAAATGTTAATGAAAAATTATTATTAATATCAATTGAAGTAATACCATTAAGTTCTCTAATATGACCGCAACTTGCAATACATTTATATATATATTGTGTATTTTTAGAGTTATTGTTCAAAAATTGTTCAATTTTTTTGCATTTTGATGGAGATTCAACAATAACTAATATATTATCTTTATTTAAATTATGACTAGACGTAGACATATATAATTATATATTCTGTATATTATAATTATGATTTAGGTTTAAGTTTTTATTTTAATTGTTGTTATCAATATGATTTTTTTTAAATTGTGCCCAAGTAATTTTCTTTTCCTTCGGTTTAGATACGGATTTTTTTTTCCCAGTTTTTTTATCAATTCTCTCTGCTTTCGTTAATGCACTATCAATATACATTGATTTTAACAATTTACCAACTTCAAATGCTCCTTCATGCTGATCTAATTCACTTTTTTCAATTTGTTTTAATATATCCAATAATTTATGTAAAATATTTAAATTCAATTCATCCTTTTTTAATTTATTAAAAATATCAGTATAATTATTAAAAATAAAACTACATTGTGATACACACATTGCGTCAAATTGTGATGGATTGGATTGTGCTAATCTACTATACTTACTTTTTAAATTCAAAAGACAAGATACATCATTGCGTATTAAATCACTATGTTTTTTTTCACGTATTTCACTAGTACAGTCTTCTACGTTATTCACGTCAATCATTTTGTTTAATTGTAATTTATCTAAATTATCCATATATAATAACTATTATAATATCTTTATATTAATATATATGAAACAAATAGTAAAAAGTAAACATAATACGACTAAACGTAAACTTAATAAACGTAAACTTAATAAACGTAACTTTAGTAAATGTAAAATGACTACACGTAACATGCGTAAACGTAACACGCATAAACGTAACACGCATAAACGTAACACGCATAAACGTAACACGCATAAACGTAACACGCATAAACGTAAACTTATGAATAATAATATATATATGAAAAAATATATGAAAAAATATATGAAAAAATATAATAAACAATATGGAGGAGAATCTGGAAATAGACCTAATGGAATTATGCCAGATGTAATCGCTTCAGATACGAGTGGAAAAAATGCAATACAAAAACTAGCATCAGAACAACAATCGCATAGTGACGCAATAAAGGCAATGGGAGGAGGAAGTAATAGTGGAGGTAGGTCTGTTGGAATACCTTGCTGTAAAAGCGAGGGAAAAAATGCTGATTATACATATCCATGTCCAGATGGAAAATGTGGACCTCTAGCACAATTTCCAAATGATAGTAATGGAATTATTTCAAAAGTATTAGGTAATGTTGCTGAAACATATACTGGAACAAAATTTAATGCCGAATTTGATAGTGGTAGTAATTTATGGTAAACATGTATTGTTATTAAAAAATAATTAATTATATATTATTAATTATTATTAATTATTTTTAATAACAATATTTTTTAATAACAATATATTTTAATATGAATACTTCTGATACAACCTTATCTATAATAGTAATTATTATTTTTTTATTTTTATATATATTCAACTTTATCATTATTCAAATGCAACATATTAAGGAAAATTGGGTTATGTACAGATGTCAACCATTGATTATTCCATTTGCTTCATTTTTTGGACATGATACATCTGAAAATTTTGGTTTTTGTATAAGAAATATGCAAAAATCATTTATGGGTGATATAATGAAACCTTTATATTATAGTGTTGATGTAGCAAACGAAACTACAACAAATTTAACCAGCAGTTTAAATTATACTAGAAAATTAGTTACGGGATTGAGACTTAATTTTATGGACATGTTTAAAAACATTTTTGCAACATTATATAACATGATAGTTGAAATTCAACGTATGATGATAATTATGAAAGATTCTATGGGGAAATTAATAGGTACAATGACAACATCAATGTTTTTAATTCATGGATCTATGCTAACAATGTCAAGTGCATGGGCTGGTCCACCTGGAGGGTTAGTACGTGCTTTATGCTTTCATCCAGATACTGAAGTATTGTTAAAAAATGGAAAAACATATTTAATGAAAGATATTCCATTAAACAGTATATTACCAAATAATGCACGTGTTATTTCTAATATGAAAATAAGTAATTTAGATGAAAATGGAAATATTGTTGAAAAAATGTATAAATTAAAACGAAATAAAATAAACATTGAAAACAATTCTCACAATGATATTATCGTGTCAGGTAGTCATTTAGTATATGATTTAAATACACAAAATTTTATTCCAACGAAACATATAAAAACATCCGAATTAACTAATATAAATTGTGAAATATTATCTTGTTTAATAACGTCTAATAATACAATTCAACTTGGTGATTGGATTTTTCATGATTGGGAAGATAATAATGGATCGCCATCGAAACAAATATAATATTATTATTTTTATATAAACCAATTTACGAAAATGTATATTTATAATTTATTTAGTAATTATACATATACTATATATGAGTAAAGATAATATTAGTAAAAAAATAGAAAATTTATATTTAAAATTTGGGTTCATGGATAAATATGGTTCTGACGTATGGATCAGTGCTATATTATGCATTATATTTTTAATTTTAATAACATACTTTTATTTATTTAATTTATTACAAGTAGTTAAAAGTGATTGGCCGAAATATCGATGCAATCCAGGTATTATACCATTTGCTGGATTTATTAATAAACCATATGATAAAACAAATTTAGAATATACTGCATACAATTTTACAGGTTGTGTTAATTCTTTTATTAAAAATCTATACGAATCAGTTACTTCACCATTTATTTATTTAATTGTTATACTTCGTGAAACAATAGCATCTTTAAATGACTCGTTTAATTTATTACGTAATCTATTTACAAATGTAAGGAACACCTATGAATATGTTAGTAAAAAAATTCATGTTGCGATTATGAATATTGTTATTTCTTTTATACAATTCATTTTAAAAACCAAAGATACTATGGGTAAAGTAAATGGTATTTTAACAACTGCTCTATATTCCATAATTGGTAGTTATATGGCACTTCAATCATTTTTTAAATCATTATTATCATTAGTATTTTTATTTTTGGTTGCAATGGCATCATTTATAGTATTATACTGGACAATTGGAGGTGGATTAGCAGGTATACCCATTATTGGTACTGCGTTAGCTGCACCCTTTTTTATTACCGCACATTTAGTTACATTAACCATGATTGTATTAGTTATTATTTTCTTGATTTTTTCTATTTATATGATGAAAGCATTACAACTATCTACACCCCCTCCTCCTGGTGTACCTAGTTGTTTTTCTGAAAATACACTCATTGAAGTTAAATATAATAATATGAATCGACAAAACCAATTTGTTAAAATTAAGGATATAAAAATTGGAGATGTTTTAAAAAATAATGAAATTGTTACTGCAACTATTAAAGCATCGTCAAGTGAACAAAATGTATATAATTTATATAATGTAATGGTTACAGGAGAACATCGTGTTTATCATAATATATTAAAATGGATAAAGGTTAAAAATCATCCAGATGCACATCTTATAACAGATTTTAATGAACCTTATGTATACTGTTTAAATACAAATAAGAAAATATTTACAATTCATGATACAATATATTCAGATTGGGATGATATTGATGAAAAGGTATTGAATGATTTAGATATAAATTGTGTAAAAAATGGGATTTTAAATAAAAATTTTACATATGACGATCTTCATAAACAATTAGATAGTGGGTTTATATCAAGTACTATGCTTACATTACAAAACGGAGAATCTATTCCAATAAGTAATATTAAAATAAATGATATTCTTAAAACCGGCGAGAAGGTATTAGGTATTATTACAATTTTAGGTAAAGATATGGTTATTTATAAACATATAATTGATACAAATTGCATTTATGGTACCAAAAATATACATTTTAATAATAATAATTTAGGTACAGTTAATTGTATGTATGATGATATTAATAATAATAATAATATAGTTAATACTAGTATTACAAATAAAAAAGAAGATTGTATTTATCATTTATTAACAGATTCAACAAAATTACATATTAATAACTTGCAGTTCAATGATTATAACTCTGGTATCGATTTATATATTATATAATTTATTATTTCATTAATTTATTATTTCATTTATATTAAATTATTATTATATATAAAAATGGATAATATTGCAGAAGATGTGACAAATTTTACAAAAATTAATGATATAGATAGTTTTTTAAATTACAAAATATCTATAAAAACAATGATAGGTTTAGGTAGTATATGGGGTATATTAATGATAGTTTGTGTAATAATTCTACTTGGTGGTATAGATAATACTATAGAAGTTTTAAAAAGTTTATTTAATATAACAAAAAATACTGTAAAAAAAATAAACAAATAATTTTTAAAAATTTATATATATAAAATGATTAATATTATTTAATTTATATATATATTACAATTCTCTTTTTATCTATTTTTATATTATAGTAAATGAGTATAAATAATTTTTTAAATCAGACAATATCATTTAAATCAATTATTGTTATTTGTGTGTTTTGGGGGATTATAGGAATAATTACATTTTATCAATTTTTTGGTGGATTAAAAGAAGGTTTTGAAGCAGGACTCTTTGGTTTAGGTAGTATTATTAATTATAAAATGGGAGATGGTGTTAAAAATAGTTGGGATAGTAACAATATTTTTAAACCACAAGATTCTATAATTAACGATATAAATAACAATAATGTTGATTCCTTAGATGTTTATACAGATTTAGAGCATAATGAAAGTGGGCCAATACCATTACCTGATGATGAATTGGTTTTTTTTGATACAAATAAGTTTAGTCCTGATTGCTGTCCGTCTAATTATACAAACAGTAGTGGGTGTTTATGTGCTGCACCCGAGCAAATGAAATATTTAAGTGAACGTGCTGGAAATAGCACACTTGTTAGCAATTATTAGAAAATATATAAATACAATAAATTATTTTATTTATATTATTAAGTGAGAGTAAAATATAGGATAAGTTCAGTTCTGTGGTGTGATTTTGTCATTAGCGAGTTAAACATATATCCCCCTTACACGACCATAGACCCATTAATCTCATATACACGATGCATTGACGGTGTATTGTTTGATCTATATATTATCCAATTTATATTATCACTGATATTGATTTTTGGCATCTCAACTTCACTTGTATTTGTAGGTGTAATTGTAGATGTTTTCGGATTCCATTTATAACTAAAATCATTTGAACCACACCAATTATTAT
>Ga0209632_10002815_pt1 | contig 16504 bp, 16 predicted proteins | sample COG_10_FD_184754 | JGI IMG/M metagenome (GOLD analysis project Ga0209632, IMG submission 184754) | Pelagic Microbial community sample from North Sea - COGITO 998_met_10 (SPAdes) (version 2) | ecosystem: Environmental > Aquatic > Marine > Neritic zone/Coastal water | place: Helgoland, sampling... | reverse complement strand
CTAGAAAAAAAATTTTAAATTTTCTTTTTATATTACTATAGAAAATAAAAATAAAACTCATATTCCGCTAGGTACTGTCTTTAATTTTATCGATGTACTATAATTAAGTAGTATTGTGGAGATAGACTGTATATTTTTATATTAAAATATGAATACTGGAGATAGATTGATAAACAAATAACAAATAGTATATAAGGTTAAACTTATCTTATTAAATAAGATAAACAATAAAGGTATGTATAATATATATATATATATGTGGTGTAAAATATATATGATAAAAAATAATATATAATAACAAATACAATAAGAAGTTTATCTAAATATTTAAACTAAATGTATAAATAAATATGTATTACCATAGTTTTTAAAAAAAGATAATAATAATTAAAAATTTGATAATAATATATATTTAAAGATAAAATACAATTCTTATCTTTCCTATATAATTATGACTAAAATATTATTTATAATAATATGGTTTTTCATCTATTTCTTTTAAATTTTTAAAAAATTTATATACATGATATTTATGATATTTCATAAAATAACATAATATTAATATTCCTATGATAATACCCCAAAAATAAAGGTGGTGGTTTCTAGTTAAAATTTGATTATTATTTTTCATAATATATATATAAATTAATATTGAAATAATAATATAAATAAGGATCTTCATTATATATTATTATATATTATTATATATTATTATATATTATTATTATTTAAAAAAAAAAATATTAATAATAAATAATATGGAAGACAAATATCCCAATGTTTCAATATTAACACCTACATATGAAAGGAAACATTTTATAAAATTATGTATATTTAATCTTGTAAATCAAATATATCCATTAGAAAAACTGGAATGGTTTTTATTAGATGACAGTAAAGAACCATATACAAAAGAAACATTAGATTATATAAAAGATAGTATTAAACCAATAAAATTAAAATACATATATGAAACAAATAAACAAACTATTGGAGCAAAAAGAAATAAATTAGTAAAATTATCAACATATAAAACAGTTATTATGATGGATGATGATGATATTTATCAACCAACCTATGTGCAAAAATCAATTGATACATTACTAGATAAAAAAGTAAAATGTGTAGGATCAAATCAAATGGTATTCTACTTTCAATCTAAATCTGATAAAAGGCTGACAATTATAAGGTGTGAAGCAAAGAGACAAATACATGAAGCTACTTTATGTTTTACTAAAAAATACTTTAATTCTATGGGAGGGTTTAAAAAAAACTCTCAAGGAGAAGGTGTAGGATTAATAGATTTTAATGATAAAAATGTTGAAAATATTCCAATAGATGATCTGATGGTATGCGTAGTGCATAAAGGACAAACACTATCAAAAGATCCTTTTTATGAATACAGTGATCATGTGCAGCCTTACAATAATAGAGAAATAATAAAAAAACATTATGATATAGTGGATGAGGTGGTAAAATTCTATAATTAATTATTGATTAAGGGTTTGTTTAAATTCTTCAAGGGAACGTTGTTTCCATACATCTTTTTCCTCTGCAGATAGATTACCCCATACAATACCTGCTCCCTTAACTTTACCTACGGGTTCACCGGGTTTCTTATCATCATCACCTTGAAGTTGTATAGACGCTTCCTCAATATCACCTTGTACATCTGGATGAGATTTAAAATATACAAAACTGGGTTTAGCGCGCTTAGGTTTATCGTCAGTATTAGACGATGTATCTTCTTTCTTTTCTTTCTTTTTCTTTTTCTTATCTTTTTTAGTAGTTTCGGTTACAGGTTCTTCAGTAATATTAGTAGCAGAAACATTATCATCAACATTCTCAGCAACATTCTCAGCAACATTCTCATCTGAAATACTATCTGAAAAGAGTGATTCTTCCTTAACTATCGGTTCGTTATCATCATCACTTGAATCTGAATCGATTTCGTCGGCATTAATAGTGTCCCATGGTATCATATTTTTGATATGGTCAAAACTTAAATCTTCCTTAAAAGCACTATTTTCAAGTAGTACATTAATAATCTTATCACGCATACTTTCGGCACAGTGTTGTTGATGAAATTCCATTTGTATAGTATTGTTTATACGGAGTAATATGTATGTTCACAAATGTATATCTCAAATTTTTATGTTGTATGATCAATGTTATGTGATCAATTTAGATGTTTAAATGTTCTCAAATGGTAATTTCAAATTTATTGTGAGTTGTTCTTAATTATATAAAGATTAAATATTTATATATATACATATATATGATTGATAATTACACTGAAGAACAGGTGAATGAACTGTTGATTTCAGATAAGTTTATGAAAGATTATCAATCATATGAAAAGGAGGTGAATGTTGAGAAATTAAGTAATTTCTTTGAAGATATAGAAACAAATAGAAACTATTTCAGATTAAATATTAAAAAATCTAGAAAATATATGAATAAAAATAATGATACAGATACAATTAAAAATATTAACTCTAATATAAATAAATGTACTGAAACTAATTATGATGAAATAATTAAATTAATCATAAATGATATAAATAAAAACAATCATTTAATCAATTTAATAATTGAGAACCTATTGGAAAAATGTATATTACATCATATTTATATTAATATTTATATAAAAATGATTAATGAAATAAATAAAAATATAAATGTGATTAGAATTTTAAATAATACTTTAAATAAATATTATGATATTATTTTTAATCATAATTATGTAAAATCTGATAACAAATATGATGATTTATGTAATGAAAATAAACAAACCGACAATATGATAGGTTTCTTAATGTTAATAACATACCTAGATAAAGATGATATCATAAAAGAAAGAATAGATGGATTATTACAAAATATTTTTACAAATATTTTAGAAAAAGATAATGATGAAATATTTAAATTATTAAATTGTATTCAAAATATCTGTAAAGTTTCAAAAAATTATATTATAAATTATATTGAAACAATTAAACAATTAAAAGATAAAAAATATAATTCAAAAGTAAGATGCAAAGTTATGGATATTGAGGATTTACTTTAAATTAATATCTAATATAATATATAATATAATGCCCGCTAAACCAGTTTACCATAAAATAGAAAAAGAAGATGATTCACCAGTAGAGTTTTGGTTAGTAAATTTAGTAGATAATGAACGTATAGGATTTAATGCTGATGATTTAGAAAGATATGCGGATATTTATAAAAAAAACCCGAGAAAATATCAAATTATAGCTATGGAAAAAGGCGAAGAAATAATTTTAAATAAAAAGGGTAAAATTAAAGCTTTAATAGATAGACATAAAAAAAAAAGTCTAAAAAAAATCGGGCAGGTAGTAGAAGCAGCACAAGAAAATTTAGGTTTCGCAGAAATTACTAAAGATTTAGATGAGACAGTTGAAGCTATAACTGAGAAATTATTTAATGCTAATATAATACCTAGAAGTACAAAAAGTGTATCTAAAAAAAAAACAACTATATATCAAAATATTTTAACATTACAAAATTTAAATAAAATACAAAAAACCGTAAATAGTATGATTGATCAATGTTGTGATACACCCATGGAAAAATTAAATTTAGATTTAAGATCAGAATCTGAAATATATATACAACAACATAACTTAGAGGCAGGTAGAAGATCAGATTCAATAGTCGACTTACCACAACATGCAATGGATAAAGGAAAAGATTTCGTCAGTGCAGCCAGGCGGTCTAAGTTAACCCCTGCTATGTTACACCAAAGACCGTCCAGATCTAAAAGTATACCTTTATTATTACAAGATAATATTAAAGAGATGCTTATTAAATTACTTGATGGGAATACGAGTTTGGTAATATTGAATAATATTATTGGAGTAATAGATGCCCCGGATGCCATGCAAGAAATATTAATGTTTATTGATAATATTAAACAATTATCTGGGGAATATGTAGTTTCGAATACACTGTTACTTCAATTGATTTTAGGATATTATAGATTGGAAAATGGTTTAATAGTATTTGATTACGATACAGGTGATAATAGGTATGATAGTATTACACCAGAACAAACGGATAAATTACAGGTTTTTTTTACAAAAAATAAAAAATTGAAAAGAGATGAATTTATTACCAATATTTTTTTCAAAAACAGCTTAAAACGTGAACTAATGGCTAATAAACCAATTATAGAAAAATTGATTTCGACGAATCCGGGATTGACTCCATTAGAAGAAGAAGAAGAAGAAGAAGAAGGTAGATTATTAGGAGACAAAAAAAAACGTACTAAAAAGAAAATGAAAAAAACTAAAGGAAAAGGAAAAGCAAAAACTAAAGGAAAAACTAAAGGAAAAACTAAAGGCAAAGGAAAAGGTAAAGCAAAAACTAAAGGAAAAGGACGAGGTAAAGGTAAGAAAACTAAAAAATTAAGATAAGTTAATATTTAAAATATAATATAATAAATATTAATAATGGAATTTAATTATACAACTTATGATAATAATATATATAATGTTACACCTATGACTATGGACACAATGAATTATGAATATATTATAGATAATTTAGATAATAGTATGAATACATCATTATGTGAACCTGAACAAAATGATAATATTGTATCAGTAAATAATATTAAAAATAAGATTGTTAATATTTTAAATGATACAAATACAGAAGATAATATAAATGGATCACAAACAGATAAATCATCTAACAAATTAGTAAAATTATCTGAATTATATGATACGTTTATTGAAGATTATATATTAATGCAAACTAAATATTTAGAATGTGAAAAGAATTTAAATAAAGAAATAGAAGAATCAAAATCTAATATAAAAAAGTTAGAATTAATCATGAATTTTATGGATGAACTAGATGAATCAGATGATAATGATTCCTTGAATAAAAATATAATTGAAAATATGAAATTATTATCAAAATATATTGAAGAAAATAATAATTTAAAAGAAAAAAGAAAAAATTATATTGACGCAAAAAAAGAAATAAATAAATATTTAATTATGATAAAAAAACTAAATAAAATGAATACATCTAATTTATGTCCTTTATGTTTAACAAATACATTAAGTATATATTTAAATCCTTGTGGTCACACGTGCTGTGATAAATGCTATGAAAGATTATCAAATGATACTGAAAAAAAATGTTTCTTATGTAGAAGTAGAATAATGAGTAAATTCCCTTTATACTTTTCGTGAATTATACAATATTATGATAATTAGTTATAAACAATCAACATTATATCCATATACCAAACTCATTCCAGTCATTCCAGAATTCATATTACAACCATATAATCCATATTCATCATTATTTTTCACTTGAACATTTATAAGTGATTGTTTAGGTTCACCAAATTTAACATTTAAATATTTTTTTATGTCATCTGTTTTATCGCCAAAACAATCTATATAAATATTTTTTGTAAGTTCAACATATTTTTCATTATGATTTATACATAACCAATCTGTATATTTTTTATAAATTTCATTCACGGATTTAAATTTGTCAGAAGTTTTTATCATTGTTGAAATATATTCATGTACTAAATTTTCATATTTAACAGTTTTTGATTGTTTCCCTTTAAAATATTTTGCTTTAAAGGTATTAAGATTTTCAATACCCATTGATTTATTACATGTTGCACAAATAGGTAGTAGATTAGTTTCATTTGTTTCACCTCCATTTTTTACTGAAATAATATGACCACAATCAAAATTCTTACTATCTATTTCGCATTTACATACATCACATTCCCCTAAACCCTTTTCTTTCCCAATATGTTTATCCCAAACTATATTTTTAAGAGATTTAGGTATCGTTTTCCTAGTCTTTTTAATTTCATCTTTTTCTTTTTTCATATTTTCTTTTTCAATTTTTTTATATTTATCTTTAACTTCTTTCTTAAGTTTATTATATTTTTCTTTAATAATTTTGATTTCTTCTTTCATTTGTTCATCAAGAGTGGTCAATTCAGTATCCATATTTATTTATAAAATCAATTAATTATAAATTCAAATTTAATTATTTAATGTAAATTTTATCCTAATTTTTTCAATAAAGTTTCCATAAAATCACGCTCATTAGTTTTGGATCTTGTATTTTTTAGAAAAATATAATAATCTTTAATTGGTAGAAATTTATTATATAAATTATTAATATTTAATCCGACAATACCTCTTTTTACGGAAGTTATGATACCTTTTTCTTCTAAAGATAAATCATTTTTTTTAACTAAAATGATATGTTGATTAACGAATATATCATTTAATTCTTTATCATAAAAATAATAATTCAGTAATTTTTGTTGAATACTAGGATGTAAAAAATAAACAATAGTATTTTGTTTATCGTCGGTAAAATCTAAAATATCTTTAAGGATTTCAATATCCATGTATATATATATTTAATAAATATTTTTTATATAGAAGCTATAAAATAACCGTTGATAAATATAATGCTAAATAAATGTAATAATATACATAATTTAAACATTTTAGATTTAATTGATAATATAGAAATATCAATATATTCGCGTGGATCATTATATGTTTTATTTAATTTTTCAATACCTGAATATCCTACAGTAGTTTGAGTAATAGTACTAAAATATAACCAATAATACCATGGATTATTTATTTCAATACTAAAATAATAGTATAAAATGAAAAATATTAATATACATATTATATTTACAAATATGTATTTTCCTCCATGACCTCTTAAATTTAATAAATTAATAAACATTATATATAATATATAATATAATAAATTTAATAAATAGATTAAAGACTTTTTTTTATATATAATAAGTGTAGATATGATAAAAGATATAAAAATAATAAAACAACATTTAGAAAAATGTGTCGAAATAGAAATACCATATCCATTAGAGGAAAACGTGATAATAAAATATATGACATTGAAAGATGGTGAAGAATCATTTTATACGGGTGGTAGATATATGAGGATGTTAAATGAAAAGATATTATTATCAAATACTGGTAGATCGTGGACAGTACCTACAGTAATTAGGAATAAACGAGGTGATATAATATATACAAGTAGGTTTTTTGTAGATAAAGATTTTGAAAATAAAGAAGATATAAAAGTGAAAGAATTAAAATCAATAATTCATTCACAACAAGAAGTGATAAAAAAATTATCATATCAAGTTAAATCAAAATCAGAAGAAAATAGTAAATTAAAAACAATAATACAAAAATTAAGATAATGAAATAAAAAATATAATATAATATATAATATATATATGAATGATATAATTCAAATAATTATATATAATTTATTGATATGTGGGATATTATATTATGATATAAAATATGGTGCAGTTATAATAATATTAATGGTAATATATTGGATAACAATAAAAAGTTCGATGAAGAAAAAATTAGTAGAAGGTTATGGTTTTTTTACTGACTTCGTAGATATGTCAAGTTCTGTAAAAAATGAGTTTGATTTAATATTACCAACATCTGTACAATATAATTCAATGGATGAGGATCATTCAACAATATATTCATTTTATAAAGGTGGAGGTAATCAGGGAATAATAAAAACAGATAATATGACTAGATTGGATGAAACTTATAAATTATTAGATAAATTAATTAATTTATTTGAGAATAAACAACAACATTGTATAGGGTTTTTTGAAAAATATTCAGAATGTAATAAAGAATGTGGTTTTGGAAAACAAAAAAAGAAATATACAATTGTTCAACAAAAAGGTATAAACGGAATAAGTTGTCCTTATGAAGAAGGAAAAATAATAAGTAAACCTTGTACATTAAGAGATTGTAAATTAGATGAAAAATGTAGATATGATGAGGAATGTATAAGTGGATATTGTGATCAACGTACTAAAAAGTGTGATAATATATATAAATGTAGTGAGGATGAATTATATTATTGTTTAAAAGAAGATGAATGTATGAAATTAAATGGTACAAATAAATATATATGGGATAATAGAACCGAAACTTGCAGTAAAGATATGGATAAAGATTTACGGATAGAAGAAGATGTATATAAAACACGAAAATATGGTTCTCAAGATGGTGGTGAGGGTGGTGGTGAGGGTGGTGGTGAGGGTGGTGGTGAGGGTGGTGGTGATGGTAGTGGTGAGGGTGGTGGTGAGGGTGGTGGTGAGGGTGGTGGTGATAGTAAACCAGATACTACAACAACGCCTACAACAACGCCAAGCATCCAGGAACAATGTAATGATAGTATTATATTAGGTCTGAAAAAATCGGAAAGGAATTCCTTACCCCAAGAATATTGTGGCAAGCTGTGGGAAAAATTAAAGGCAGGGGGCGACATTGACGACGCCGAAGTCTTCAACGGTGATAGTTGTAAAAGTTATTTAAAAAGTGGATCAGCTAAATATTTACTATTCGAGAAGAATCAACCACCACTAAACAGTCCTTTTTGTGGAAATTTAGCGGGCGACACCACCGAGGCGACATTAAGTCCTGCTTGTGAGCAGATTTTTGAAGCAGGTGTTAGTGACATTAACACAGATAAGTGTCAAGATAAGGCCAAATTCTTAAATTCCCTATCGAATTTTACCGTGGAACCCCCGTGTAATATAGAAAAGACTTTATTCAATAAAAAAATACAAGACAAATGGACTACTATTTGCAATTGATTTACAAACGGAACTAGATAATGATAAAACTGGCGCATCAGATGGAGAAAAGTGTAATTCGCTCGCGAAAAACTTGCGCCTCATCCACGCATGAAGGTTTTACTAATGGCGAAATCATCAATATAATACAAGGTAACCTTATTCTATATATCTTCCATATGAGTGAAATATTTTTTTTTTAATATCTAATATAATATATCATATGTTTAATAATATATCAATATTATTATTATTTAATTTCATCATAATATTTTCATCATATAAATTTAAAAATAAGGTGTTTTTAATATATCCATTTATATTTATAATATTAATAACGTTATATTTTCAATTAATATATAAGAAAAATACAAATATAATAGAGGGGTATTCTTTTCATGAAGAAAATGAGCAAATCTATACATTATGGGATAAATTAAATTCTGACAAGGAGGTAAAAAAAGATGAGGAAGAAGAAGAGGAAAAAGATGAGTATCCTATATTAGATAAAATAAATAAATTATTAAATTTATTATTAAAAGTAGAAGATGACAGTATAAAATATTATAAAGATAATAAATGTGAAGGTGAGTTTGTTGAAGATAAAAATGAAAGAAGATGTGGATTTAATATATATGATACAGAAACATATAAAATAACTAAATCGGGTTGGAATTGTGAACATATGCCTGGATATAAAAATAATAAATTATTACCATTATGTAAATTAGATGAAGAATGTTTAAAAGATAAAGATTGTGGAATAGGTAAATGTTATAGAGGAAAATGTAAAATGGATTTTGAATGTGATTGGGATAAATTAGAAAATTGTGATGAAAATCAATGTGATAATTTAAATAAAGATGTTGGATTTAATAAAAATTCATATGAAGATGGTATATGTAAACCTAATACATGTAATAGTGATCAACATTATAATTGTAAAGAAGAAAATGAATGTAACAGTCTAGGTTATAAATTTATATGGGATAAAAATACAGGGTATTGTGGTAAAAATACATTAGACAGTGATCCCAAAATATATTCAGAGAAACCTTATTTACCTCAAGAAAAGAAATCGCCTAGCTCGACACCAAAACATACACCAAAACATACACCAAAACATACACCAAAACATACACCAAAACATACACCAAAACATACACCAAAACATACACCAAAACATACACCACCAGGACCTCGAACTGAACGGACTAAAATATGTCCAGGTCCTAAATGCCCACAAACATGTTCCGCCAAAACTACGGTGAAAAAGTGTGGTTCAGATACTTGTAAGGGTAAATTAAAATGTTGGGATCATAGTCATGAAGTATGTGGTGGCATTAATCCTACAACAGGTATATGCCCAAAAAACCACCCAACTTGTTCAACAAAACCTGTTCCCGGAGCAAAAATAGATCATGGTAACCCCCCACATAGACTATTAAAGTTTATAAATAATACTGGTAAAAATATTGTTATTATTGGCATGGTAGGAGACATTGGTTATTATAAAAAATCTAATACTAATCCAAAGTGGTCTTGGTTAAAAGACATAAAACAAAATATAATAGGTGATAGTGTGGGGTTGAGCAAGGATGGTATTAAATATGATGGGTGGAATGCTTTTGTAATAACGTCATTAAATAAACGTGAAACAATCAATATATTATTTCCTTTAATGGACGCTTCATTATCTGAAAATTTGACTAAGGGTGGTAATCTATTTGGAATAAGTGGATGTTTTTTTGGGATATTAGAAAATACTGGAAAAATAAAAAATGGACAAATAGCAACATTATCTAATGAAATTACAAGATTTGAAATATCTTTTGTAACTGATGGAAACTCTAATGTCGCAGATTCATTTAATATATCAGCAATACCACCAGGATGTGGTGCTCATATGAATTGTAAAGCGACAAACTTTAATTCACTAAAAGGTGTTGATTGGGGTGATAATTGTATTAAAAATGATTATTCATATAATATTAATAATAATAATTATTATTATGGAAATATAGATTCAAAAACAGTAGTTAAAAATGCTACAGCAGAACATTCAGATTATTCAGATTATTCTGCATATAAAAATATAAGCGGATCATTTGTAGGTCCATTTGCATGTGGTTTTCCACAAGAATTTTCACCCAATGTAATGAAATATTGTAAAGAATTAAAATATACAATAAATCATGGTGATCCAGGAGGTGATTGGAAGGATAAACATAATACAAAAGATATAAAAAGGTGTGCTATTAGTTCTGCTTACAAGTGTTTATTAAATCAATCACATTTAAATGATCCATCTAATAATCCAATTGGTATAAATTTTGCATTAGATGTTAGTTCAGGTAAAGGAAAACCTATAAAATATATAAGAGTGCCTAAAAATGAATTAGGATATATAAATCAACAAAATTGGGATGTAGGAAGATTTATTTATCCCGATGAGGGAGAAGAAGCACAATGGAAAGGAGCATATGGTTACCCTTATCAAGAAGAATTAGAAACAGATATATTATCAAGTGATATAAACTATACAAACGAGCCAAACGCATATTATATAGATGCTTTAGTATTAAATAATACTTTATCTGAAGAAGGAATAGTATCAAAAAATCTAGCAATCAAAAAAAAAACAGTACCAAAAAATACAGTTGGGTATGAATTATTATATAGTTAATAATAGTTCACAATATAATCACTTCTTACATTTAGTTAAAATATGTGATTTTAATACATAACAATCACTAGGACCACCATCACCTATTTTTATAATTTTATTAATTAATCACAAATATTTACTTCTTAAATACTGTAGAATTTCCATAAGGATTACACAATCCATTTTATTATATTCAATAATTTCTGCTATTTCATTATATCTTTTAATAGGTATATTTTGTGAGTTTTCTAAACATACTTGTTTAAATTTAATCATGGCATCTAAACCATTATCTGTATCTGACCAGGTAGATTTAATTAATCCGTGTTTATACATATTCTTACCGATAGTTTTTAATGAAAAATTAAAACAATCTTTAATTATGATAGGTTCTGATCTAAAATAATATAATAAATCAATTAATATCATATTAGGTAATTTTATATCTGGGAAATTTTTTTTAATATTTTGTATATATGTTTTTTCAGCGTGACCCCAGTGATATATTTTAATTGTATCATATTTACTGATAAAATTTATCCAATTAATGATATTATTTTTTTCAGATTCAATTGTTAGATTATCTATAGTGAAATCTTTAAAAGAATGATATTTATTATTAGTTAATAAAATAATACCGATTATACAAATATTAGGATATTTATTATTAATATTATCATTAAAATAATTAGTTTGTTCTTCTAAATTAAGAATACTTTCAAAATCTAAAATGAATTCTATTTCATTAATTTTCAATGCTTCTTTGAATTTCTGTGATAAATTTATTCTAGGTTCTATTATGAGATTTTCATGTTTATTCATATGAATAATTTTTTCTTGAATAAGTTTAGTATTAGTATCTTTAAATTCATATAAATTATTTAATAAATAAGGATTATCCCAAGTATTAATACCTATTTTAATAAGATGATTTCTATCTTCATATGAAATTCTCCAAATTAAAGTTATTTCTTTAATTAATTTAGCTAGTTTTTTCTTTTCTGTTTCCCAACATGATTGTTTATTATTCATATTAGGATATAATTCTAATATGGATGGTGTAGGATACAATTGTAGATTATTTTTCTTAAGTAAGTTTAACCATTTAATTGCATTAATAACTTTATTTCTATATGTATCTTCAAAAATAATTAAACCGATATGTTCTTTTTTATTTAAAAAAACATTATCATATTTATATTCTTTACCTAATAAGAAATAGAAATTATTTCTTTGAATATATTTTCTTAATGCACTATTAAAAGCGTATAATGAACATTTATTATAAAAAACATTATATGTATTACTAATTTCTCTACATCCTTTTTTGAATGATAATATTTCTGGTACAATATTTATGATTAAATAATCATTTTTTTTGATTGTATTAAATGAAATATTTTTAATATTACTAAATATTTTAATAAATAATTCTTTTTTAATCATAAAATCACATTTAACAATTAATTTATATTTATCGTTTAATAAAATAGGATTAATAATTAATGGAATATTATTATGAATTTTATTAATAGTTTGTTCGATATTATTAAATTTATTAAAAATAATATTACACTTATTAATGTAAATATGATTAGATCTTTCAATAATATTATCTAAAAAATTATTAATATAATCAGATGAAATTTTATTAACATATTTATTAAAATAATTATTAACATCTTTTTCAAAATGTTGATTATTATTTAAATGTGATTGTAATTTAAAATAATCACAAACGGGATCGTTATTAATATAATTTCGTAGTAATTTAAATTCACGGATATTTGATAAATACTCCATTATTAAAAGAAAATATTAAAATTATGATAATTTATTTCTTTTTCTTTTTATGTTTTATATTTTTTATATTTATATTTTATATGTTTTTTTGCTTTATTTTAAATTTCCATACTGTGAATATTTTCAAACAAATTTGATTTAAAGACAATAATTTGTATATAATAAAATGAATAAAATTACTAGTCATCATCGCCCAGGCAAACAATTGCACATTATAGCCCAAATATTTGAAGATAATCCAAATATATGGATTTCTAGTATAGAAATAAATACAAATTTCTGTCTTAAATGGATTTATAATCAAATCATACGGCAAAAATTACCTTTAAATATAGGTGACCTTTTAAATTTAAATATTAATGATTTGAGTATTAAAATTCCAGGGGATATACAAAGACAGTTGAGAACTTTTTACAATCTACATGGGCACCATGGAATTGAGCAAACAATGATAAATGGAACACCACATTACCGTTTCGATCCAAATATTATTCATATCAATATAAATTATGAACCTAGAAATATGCCATCGGAATCAAGAAATGAAGTTTTAGAGATAAATAATAGAATATGTGAATCTTGCCAGCAATTAACAGATCAAAACATCGCACATCTTAGACCTTGCGGCGATCATTGGAGATCATGGGATAAATATAGAGGTTTTCCTAATATATCTACTATAGGAAATTGTGTATTATTATGTAGTACTTGTAATAATATTAAATCTAATCGTAGTGGTATTCACTTAGTTCGAAAAGGTAAGTGTACAATGGAACGATGGAAAGAAATTGAAAAAAGAATAACCAACAACGGTTTTCCTCCAAATACAGAAGAACATAATGAAATTCAATTAATTTTAACACAAATTAATATGAACAAAGAACTTGTGATGGATCCAGAACTAAAAGAACTTAGCGAGCCCTCCACGACAAACCTTCACATCTACGAGGACGAAGCCAGAGCCAGAACCAGTATCAAAACGGAGCCAGAGCCAGAAAATGAGTAAAAAAAAATATAGTTAAATGGATGGAATAATAATTAGACACTATCTAAAAATTTTTTACAATGTTCAGCTAAATTGAATGCCATATGAACTGGAATAGCATTACCAATCTGCATACATCTATCACCATGTTTTCCACAAAATTTAAAATCTCTAGGAAATCCAGTTATAATCGCGCCTTCTCTGACAGTAATGGAGCGATGTTCGGTGGGGTGTAATTGAAATGAACTATGTCCAGGGACTAAAGTAGGAGCTGGTTTATTATAATCTAAACGAGATGCTGAACCTCTTGAAAAGAATGTACCCGTTTTTTTATCACAAGTGATTTTTTTAAATTTTTCTATTGTTGCTGGACGATGTTTCATAGGTACATTATCTGGATCATTATTTGGATTATTGATATCATTTAAATCAAGTAAATCTAAGGCATCTTTGACAGTAGGTTTATTATCTTGAGTAATTGGTTCTGGATATGTCCATTCTTTTTTTTCATTTATATCGTTTCTAACAGCAACAATAAATAATCTTTTACGATTAGTAGCACACCCATAATCACTACACATTAAAACTTCTTTATATACAGTATATCCTAAATCTTCTTCATATATTTTAATAATATCATCTACTACTGAGTACATATTATTTTCCAAACTTTTTTCTAATACTTTTCTTTCAGCCATAATAGAGGATATAAGAATATTTTTCTCATTAATTAATTCTTGAGAAGCTTTTTTCTTAGTTAAACCTATTAAATTAGCTCTTTCAGTTTTAAATTGTTCACATTTATCAGTTACTTTCTGACATGTACTCATAATTTCATCAGATTGATTTTTTCTAAGAATTTTCATTGAAAGCATACCCGGTACATTTTCGATAATTGAGATTTTAGGTTTAAATAATTGAACTAATTTTAATTGTTCTAAATAAAGATAATTTCTTATATCAAATGGGTTTCTGATTCCAGCCATAGAAAAACCTTTACATACAACACCACCTAATAAAATATCTAAATTAACTTCTGATGGAATAATATTTTTTTCTGTAAAATATTGTTCATTTAGATTATTAATATCTTCTAAAAATACTATATTTTCATCTATATCATTATCATTTAATTTTAATGTTTCAATTGCATCTTTCCATATATCATTAACAAAACATACATCAAAACCAGATTTTTTGAATCCAAAATGACTACCACCACAACCAACGAACGTTTCTCCAATTGTATATTTTTTATTCATATTATTATTATTATTATTACTCATATTCAATTGTAAAATCAAATTTTTATTATTAATAGTAATATATCCTTTTAATAATAATTCTTGTAATTTTTCATTAACTTTTAATTCAATTAATTTATTATTAATTTCTTTACACGGTTTAATACGGTTTTTATGATTATCAAAATGTCCTTTTTGATTAAACGATTTACCACATTTTTCACATAAATATGTTTTTTTATCTTTAACCATTTTAGTTATATATAATATTTTATTTTTAAGTAAATTAACTAATTAGTTATAATTTAAAGAAAATATTAAAATTATGATAATTTATTTCTTTTTCTTTTTTTTATGTTTTTTAGTTAATTTCTTTTTCTTTTTTTTATGTTTTGGAGTTAATTTTGTTTTATTTTTTTTTTTCATATCTCTTTCTACCTGAATTTATACTTTTACAAGCTAAAGAATGCGGATCTGAATGACATATTTGTTCTATTATATCTTGTAATTTTGAAAAATGTATGTCCTGGAATCGTGGATGTGTACCTTTTGGTCTATAAATTTTTTCTCTTACAATTTTAGATTTTAATAAATCAACTAAATTTTTTATTTCTGAATCTATACATCTAATTTAATATTGTCTAAACAAGTTTTTAAATTTTCTAATTGAAGTGGTATGGGTAGTGAATAAAATCTGTAATTTATATTTTCCATTAATTTCATGAAATTATCTGTAAATTCTCCTGGTACTTCTCCTGGTAATTCTCCTGGTAATTCTCCTGGTACTTCTCCTGTTACTTCTTCATTTTTAAATGTCTTTTCAAATTCATTGAGTTTTTGTCTTGCTTCTGGTCCTCTAAAATTTTCTATTTTTTTTTCACCCAATAAAATATTAATTACATTATAAATATCATTTGGTGTAAAATGTAATTCATCTAATAAATGTTTTACATTGTCTGAATCTGTTTGTCGTTTTCTTTTTTTAGGATTAGGTGGGTCATTAGAAGGTGATCGTGACAAAGAATAAACTGCATCATCATCTTCTGAACTTGGTAAACCTCTTAACCTCTTTAAAAGATTCATATATATATATATATATATATATATATATATTATAATTT
>Ga0209632_10002812_pt1 | contig 16516 bp, 9 predicted proteins | sample COG_10_FD_184754 | JGI IMG/M metagenome (GOLD analysis project Ga0209632, IMG submission 184754) | Pelagic Microbial community sample from North Sea - COGITO 998_met_10 (SPAdes) (version 2) | ecosystem: Environmental > Aquatic > Marine > Neritic zone/Coastal water | place: Helgoland, sampling... | reverse complement strand
GTTTTCACCTTAATGCCAGGCTGCTGCGGGTCATATCCCCCATCCCCGTAATTTCTTTTATGATCTGGCCCGTATGCTGTGTCAGTCCATTCCCATACATTTCCGGTCATATCGTATATGCCATAGCCATTTTCGGTAAAGCACCCAACCGGCGAGCTGCCTACAAATCCATCCTCTTTAAGATTTGTATAAGGGAAATGCCCTTGCCAAGTGTTGGCTTTCGCCTCACCCTGATGAGGAGCCTCCTGACCCCATGAGTAGGTCGCACCCTCTAAACCTCCTCTGGATGCGTATTCCCACTCCGCCTCTGTGGGCAAGCGTCGACCCATCCATGTAGCATAGGCCTCTGCATCGGCATGGATAAGATGCACAACCGGAAAGGAGCCTTTTCCTTCGATAAAGCTCTCGGGGCCAAGAGGATGCTGCCAATTTGCACCGGGTACAAATTGCCACCAGCTAGTAGTCGCAGTTACTTTTTCTGGATCTGGCGATACAAACACCATGGAGCCAGGAACCCGAAGCTCTGGCGGAACATTAGGGAATTCTTTTTTGGACAGACCCCGCTCTATCGCAGTGACATATCCCGTGGCCTCAACAAAGGCGCTAAACTGCCTGTTGGTGACCTCAGTAAGATCAATATTGAAGTCTGCAACGACCCTGATTCCAGCGGGTCTTTCATCGGCATAGTAGCGGTTATCACCAAACGTGAATTGCCTCCCGATAATATCCACAGTATTACCAATGTCGGCCTCAGCTAAACATGTCAGAGGCTTCGTTCTATCTTCACAAGCAACCAGAGACACTGCGAGTAACAGGACGAGAGAAATATTATTACCTGAAGGCATCAGCCTCCCCTTTTTTAGGTATCGGCAAGTCAGTCAATCTATGACAGATTACCCCAAAGCCAGCATTGATATGTGTTGACTATTTTTATTGAATATTTAGAACTCGGCACCGCTGTTGTTTCGCGAAAACCAAACCAATTCCATACCGGCTCATTAATATCTATACTGTTGAGAATTCGATTCCATCCGTCTGCTACACGATTGACTGGAGCATCACCATCCACTGAGAGACATTTCTAGTGACCAATATCGAGAGCCTCCTTCGCGTCTATGCTATTCTTTATCAACTTCAACGTATGGTATCCACGAAGATTGCTCGCAGTGCGTAGCAAGCTGATTCAAGAAGAGGCTATCGGCTTTCTCTCAAAATAATCAGTTGCTCATGAAGATCCGCAACAAGCGATTTATAGTCTTTATGTTCAGCCAGATTAACAGTCTCTTTGGGGTCATTTAGGTGATCAAACATCATTCGCGCTGTTACTTGGCCCTGTTGATCAAACCATTCTGTCATGGCATAGCGATCGGTCTTAATCACATCTGCTGCATGCCAACGTGGAAACACAGCTACTTTGCCTGGAGCATTAACATCTAACAACTGACTTACGAAGCTATCGCCCTGCAACTGCGGAAGTTTAGGCTTACCCAATAACTCGAGTACGGTGGGGAATATATCGACAAATTCGACCAAACCCTCGGCAGTACCGACTCCCGGTTTCAAGTTCGGGGTCGGTTCACTGCTTGTGGATAAAGTGCATCCCAGCAGCAGCCCCATAGCAGATTTCTCTGTCAGTTTTGTCGGCAATTTAACGATTAGCGGTGTTCTCGTTGCCACATCAAAGGGCGAGTGTTTAACCCATAAACCATGTTCGCCGAGGCTAAAGCCATGGTCACCAGCGAGGATAACAATGGTGTTGTCATCGAGGTCAAGCTGTTTTAATTTGGCCAGTAATTTACCCACCTGAGCATCCGAGTAACTGACGCTGGCAAGATATCCATGAACCAGTTTCTTTGCCATAGCGTCGGGAACCGGGTGCGGTGCTTTGGGGATACCCTCAAATTTGCGCAACTCACCCCAACTATGGATGGCCTGGCGAGGCGCTCCCACCGGCATAAGTGGATTACTCGCAAGATCGATATCATCTTCCCGGTAGAGGTCCCAGTAGCGTAAAGGCACAGTAAACGGCAGGTGAGGCTTTAAAAAACCCACCGCCATAAAGAAAGGCTGGTTGCGCTCACTGGCGGACTCAAGGGAAGCCATAGCCTGATCGGCAATCATGCCATCAAAGTAATGATTATCCGGCACATCTGCGGCTTCATAGGCGGGGCCAGTCCGATCCTTTAGAAAGCTGGCAATGTTTTCCGCGCTCTGATAATTACGGTGTCCTATGCGCTTAATTTTCTTCGGATTCCAGGGTGGCGTACTCCAGCCTGCTTTAGAATCCGCAGAAAAGTGCAATATCTTGCCGATACTTTCGCTGTAATAACCCTGTTTTTTGAGGTAGCCAAACAGCGTTTCAGCACCTTTGGCGTCCTCATCAATACGCGCTTGATAACCGACAAAGCGTTTTTCCGTTGGCCTGATACCTGACATCATGCTGGCTCTCGATGCGCCGCAGACCGGCACATTGACATAGGCATTAGCGAACAGTACAGCCTCACTGGCCAAACTATCTATGTTCGGGGATTTAACGGCTGTGCTGCCGTAAGCACCCAGTTCTGGGCGCAGGTCATCGATCATAATAAACAGGATGTTGGCAGGCTTCACGTCACTGGCAATAGCGTTAAATGCAATTGACAGGCTGCACATAAAGATTAGCAATAGATTTTTCATAAAGCGGCCTTCCACTTTCGACTTTAATGGTTTGCTAGTGTGCTGCAGGTTTGGCTTTAGAGAGCCCTGCCCTAACCTTATCGGGTTTCATAAAGTCACGCAGATCGCGCTCGCTACCATTACGTAACCATTGGTCTGGGAACTCGGCCGCTTTTGACCGCTCCCCCTCACGGAACACTGCACCATGACTAAATTTCTCGGTGTATGGGACACTTAAGCCATCGCGAGAATCCCCAAGACGGGCAAACAACTTACCACGCAGATCGGCGACTACCGCCAAATACTCAGGGTCGTGGATCAGGTTGTGCATTTCTTTAGGGTCAGTGCGCATATCATAGAGCTCCTCTGTATCCCAAAGACCATGATAGGTAATAAATTTGTAGTCGTCTGTGCGCAGCGCAAACGTAGTTGGTGTACTCGGATAATTAAATTCCCAGTAGTATTCATAGAGCAGATCGTCGCGCCATTCGCTTTCTGATTCGCCCCGTGCCAGAGAATACAGACTCTCTCCTTCAAATTGCTCCGGAGATTCAAGCCCAGCAATATCCAGTATGGTTGGCGCAATATCGATATTGGCGGCAATCTCTTTAACCACATGATTAGCCTTCAAGCCATCACCCCAGGCTAAAAGCGGTACCCGCATGGACTCCTCATAGGCATTACGCTTATCAATCAGACCGTGCTCACCAAACATAAAGCCATTGTCACCCATCAGCATCACAATGGTGTCGTCGGCATGGCCATTATCTTCGAGCCACTTAAAAAGACGACCAAGACTCTCGTCTACCGCAGACAACGCTCGGTGGTAGCGCATTTTATAGGCCTGAACATCCAGTGAACTGTGATAGGGAAAATCAACGCCATGCCAGCTATTGCGCTGATTCTTCACCCACATCGGCTTTCCCGCATAATTTTCGGGGGTATCAGCTTGGCTGGCAGGCACCGGAATGGTTCGGTCGGCATACTGCTCGGCGTGGCGTTGCGCCGGTGCAAAATTTGAATGGACTGCCTTGTGAGAGAGGTACATAAAAAACGGCTCTTCGCTATCGCGACTGTCTAACCAATCGAGTGCGTAATCGGTTAACTCATCAGTGATATAACCTTTTTGTTTCACCGCATCACCATTGATATTGAGCATGCTCTGCTCGCCATTGGGTTTGATTGGATAGTAATGGCCCTGGCCAGCAAAGCTAACCCAATGATCAAATCCTGGCTGTGGATCATCGAGCTTGCGTCCGGCTGGCGCCAATTCACCCATGTGCCACTTGCCGACAAAGGCGGTGTCGTATCCGGCCTTCTGCAAGTACTCGGGGAAAAAAATCGTGCCATCGCGAGGTGGCTTGTTATTGTCGACAACGCCATGGTTATGCATATATTGGCCGGTGAGGATCGAAGCCCGACTCGGAGAGCAAAGTGCCGTGGTGACAAAGGCATTCTTAAAGTGGACGCCTTCGGCAGCCATGCGATCCATATTCGGCGTCTCTATAATTGGATTCATAAAGCCGAGTTCATCGTAGCGCTGATCATCAGTGAGCACATAGATCACGTTCTTTGGCTTGCTGACCCTTGACTGGCCTCCAAAGGATCGATACAACCAATCCATTGAGAAATCAGATTGGTACCTTTTTTGTTCTGCGCGTTGATTGCTTTCCCCTACATCGGTACAACCAACTAGTATCGAAATTAGCATAACTACACTGGCTCTACCTAACAGCCCATTTGTCCAATTGCGTTTCAAATCATTCATATATATCCCTTAAAACTTATTTTCGATTTTTTGTTGTTATGCTTAGTCTTTAATGCGCAGCTGAATGGTTTTTAAGTCGGCTTCACGAGATGAGGAGCCAACCATCAAGGTGAAAGCTCCGGGCTCGACTACCCATTCCATGGCACGGTTGTAATAGGCGAACATATCAGGCCGCAAAGTAAAGCTAACACGATTTGACTCACCGGCTTGCAGATAGATCTTTTCAAACCCCTTTAGCTCTTTTACCGGGCGGGTTATTTCACTGTAATTGTCACGCACATAGAGCTGCACAGTTTCATAACCAGCGCGATCGCCGCTATTGGTAACTGTCACAGAGAGGTTGGTGCTCTCGGTTTTTTTAATGCTTCTGGTGTCCAAAACTGGCTGAGAGAACGCAAACTCGGTATAGCTCAGACCATAACCAAACTCAAACAGATTGCGGGTCGGCGCATCGGCGTATTTGTGTTTGTAAGCCGAGGGTTTGTGGTTATAGATCGCCTGAGTGTGACCGATGCTATAGGGCACAGTGATTGGTAATTTGCCGCTGGGGTTCGTCACCCCATAGATAATTTCTGCGAGCGCCTGTCCACCCATTGCACCGGGCTCCCAAGCTTCAATAACAGCAGCACTGTTATCCACAACCCAGGGTTCAGCGATCGGTCGGCCATTAACCAAGACTACAATCACCGGCGTTCCGGTTGCATGAATAGCCTGCACCAACTCAAGCTGTCGGCCGATAAGGTTGATCGACGATCGAGCAACATTTTCACCGGAGGTCTTACCTTTTTTGTCATAGCGAAGGGGATTTTCACCCACTACCACTACCGCGACCTGAGACTGACTCGCGCGCTTCGCTGCACCGAGAATATCCTCTGTAGATAGGTCTTTAACCTGTTTACCCACATCATAAAAATCAATGTTTGTTGGACCAGCAGCAACCGCCCTGAGCCCTTCGAGTACGGTTGTGACATTGCCCTCGGGCTGTTGCAGCACCCAGTCCCCAAGAATCGTATGGTTGTCAGCATTGGGGCCGGTAACAAAGACTTTAGTGTTTTTTTGCAACGGTAGAATACTGTCATTGTTGGTTAGCAGTACGATTGCCTGACGCGCCATGTCCAGTGCGGTTTGCCGGTGGGCTGCGGTAAACACCAACTGCTCAATCTGGCTTTCATCGACGTAGGGATTTTCAAATAATCCGAGACGGAATTTGGCCAGTAGTATTGGAGCTACTGATTCATCTATACGCGCCTTGGAGAGACGGCCTTCATTGACCAGCTCCACTAGCGGCTCAAGAAAATCTGGCCCGTGCATATGCATATCCATTCCCGCATGTACGGTTTGATATACCGCCTCCTTTTGACTGGTGGCAACTCGGTGAAAGGTATGCAAGCGTTCGATGTCCATCCAATCACTGACCACAAAGCCTTTAAAGCCCCACTCTTCACGCAACACATCATTTAACAGATAACGACTGCCGTGCGCAGGTTCGCCATTGATCTCATTGTGGGCAGCCATAAAGGTAAACACGCCGGCATCGACAGCACGCTTAAAAGGTGGAAAGAAATCCTGACGCAGAGTACGCTCAGAGACATCCATGGGTGACAGATTAATACCATTGATCGGATCACCACCAGCAACCCAGTGTTTGGCGTTGGCAATAACCTTCTGTGGCCCATCGAAGTCCCCCTGCTGTAGCCCCTCGATTGTCGCCACACCCATTTCAGCGACGAGGAAGGGATCTTCGCCAAAGGTTTCACCCACTCGCCCCCAACGCGGGTCGCGGGCTATATCAACATTGGGTGTAAAACTCCAGTGAGAGCCGGTGGCACGCATCTCGCGAGCGGTTTCAACACTTGCCTGTTTGACTAGGCCAAGGTTCCACGAACTAGCCATACCTAGGGGGGCGGGATAGACCGTGGAACCACTGACCATAGCGTTACCGTGTATCGCATCTATGCCAATCAGCAAAGGGATACCAAGACGGCTCTGTGCAGCGTGGCGCTGTAATAAGTTAGCTTCAGTGGCAGTCAACACATGAAGAAATGAACCCACTTTGCCGGTCTCGATAAACGCTGGAATCTGTGATGAGTGCAGATCGGGGTAGAAGCCATGGGCATCGCTTTTGGCGAGCTCATCAATGGACATGTGCTGCTCTGATTCAGCGGTGTGATCAATGCCCACGTACTGACACATCTGCCCTACCTTTTCTTCTAAGCTCATCCGAGGCAAGAGATCAGCGACCCGCTGCTCAGGGGTTAAACTGGCATCTAGATAGGCGGGCAAGAGTTCGCTGCTGGTCGACGTTAATGGCGCAGTAAAAATCAGCAAACCGGTAAAGCTAAGCAATAATTTTTTCATGATCAGTGTAAAGGGCCTTATTGTTTAATGGGTATAATCAAAATAGTTTGTTACCGGAGAATTTTTTCATGTCAGATTAATCTGCGCATTCACATTATCTGATTTCAATGGCACTGCAAAGGTAGCGTTGTTAGCTGCGCTCAACTGTAAATGGTAGAGGCCCTTATAGCCGGTAAAATTAATCTCTCCTCGACTATCTGTGAGTAATTCAACCTCGGTAGACCAGCGCTTGTTGACTAGGTCATGCCATACCTGGCCATTGGGCTTTAATCGCAAGTCGCGATCAACCAGCGCGGCATCGGGCTTTGGCACACGGTTTTTAGCGTACTCAAAAGGTGTCCAGGTAAGCAGTCCGGTCATCTGCGGGTGACTGAAGACAGCCGTCATAAAGTCTTCGGTATAACGTGCCTGAAACTCTAAATTAGGCGTTTCAAAATCAAACTCGGTGACCTGTAGCTCAGTATTTAGCGTAGCGAAATCGTTCATAATAAAGAGCAATTCTTGCGGCGCTGTAGGTGCAAACCCCTTGGGGATATGTGCTTGAAAACCAATCCCTTGAATAGCTGCGCCCTGCTTCAACAGGCCCGCTATATAATTGAAATAAAACCTCCTGTGGCGCACTGAATTCTTGGTTAGTATTCCGTAGTCGTTGATATAGCGCTTAACCTCGGGCCGAATCTGCTGCACCTGCTGAAACCAATCAACAGCCACTTCAGGACCAAGAATATCCATATAATCGTGACTACTAAAGGGCTCATTGAGCACATCCCATTCAGTCAGCGGATCGCCATATTGGCTGACCATTTTATGAATATGGTCATTGAGTAACTTGCGCAACTGCACTTCACTACCTGAGTATTTTGCATGTTCTGCAGCAGCTCGCTTGAAACCGGGCCACATTAAGCAATGCCCGCGAACCGGGATACTACGCTCTGCACACCAACTCATAAAAGGTTTGATGTACTGACTATTGTTGTCATGATGCTTCCACTTAAAGGCATTCTCAGGAGTCAATTTGTGGAACAGCAAATCGCAGTATTCTAAATGACGTTGCCTTATTTCCTGCGGATAGGGGCTGCCATAAAGGCGCCTTAAGCGCGGCGCAGCACCGAAACCAAAATCATGGCGATAGAGTTTCGCTGTAACCGGTAGGTTTGTTAGAGGCATACCTGCGGCGTCTGTTACCTTGACATTGAAGCGGCCTTTGCGAAGAACTTCGATGCGCTGCTTAGCCTCATTTCGCCAGCTGGCACTGTCTTCCATACCCGCGTAAGACGTCGCTGCAGTAGAGTCATTTTTAGCCTGCTTGGCGAACCCGAAAGACGGAGCTGCAGCTACCAAGGCTGATATAAAACGTCGCCTGTTCACAATCCAATTCCACCCGTATTCAGTTAAAGTAAAAGCAGTTCTAAGCTGACCATAGTTGCATGTATGAGACCTATTACCCTCCCAGCGAGGACCGCTAGAAGGGCTATAGTCGGAGCTTTAGAACTTGTAACGCAGACCTAACGCATAGCGACGTCCAAATTCACGATAAGAAATAATCCGTGACTCATCTCCAGCAAAAGTAACTGGCTTTTCATTGGTCAGGTTAATCGCCTCTGCGGTCAACGTAAGGCCAGTGTCACCCACCTGATAACTCATGCTGGCATCAACCTGTGAGTAGGCTTTGTGATAGATAGGCAGACCACCAAGGCTCGAAGTAAAGAGTAAAAAGTCATCTCGATCGGTATAGGATATACGACCTGAAAAGTCTTCTTTCTCATAGAACAGCACTAGGTTCATGCTCGATTCCGAGAGGCCTTCCAATGGCAGTTCGTTACCAAATGGGTCATCTCTACCTGTAGAGCTGTCAATCATAGTGTAATTGAAAATCGTACCTACGCCATCAAAGGGAGCTGGCAGCTGATTGAAATTCTGCTGATAGGAGAACTCAAGACCCTGGATAGCAGCGCCTTCACCATTGGAGGGTGCCGTAACCAAATACTGCACCGCATCACCGTTGTCGTCTAATTCAAATCCGGGGACAACTTCGCTGAACTGAGTAGATGAAACATAGGAACTGACGTCTTTGTAGAATGCAGCGGTTGACAGTAGTCCACCTTTGTTGAAATACCACTCCAAAGACAGATCGAACTGATCTGCAAGAAAAGGATCAAGATCGGGATTACCACGAGTTGCAGTCTGTGCACCCTGATTGACATTATAGCCTAAGGTCAACTGCTGGAAGCTAGGACGAGACATAACCTTTGCATAACCGCCACGCAGCAAGAGATCATCGTCAAGCACATAGACGACGTTTAGACTCGGCAAGACTTCAGAATAGCTGCGCTTGTCATTCAGTGGAATCAAAGCAGCGCCATCGTAGGTATTACTGTTACCGTCCTGATCGGTGCCGACATAGCGCAGACCAAAATTACCGCGCAGCTTGTCAGTGGCAAAGGTCGCCATGGCATAGGCAGCGGTAATTTCTTCGCTAACATCCCAGTTACTAATACCGTCCTGCTTGGCTCGAATCACTGGGGTACCCAGCTCACCATCGGCATCATAGGAATAATCTTCCAGAATCATGCTCGCGGATGGCAGAAACCAAGATGAAGGCATGCCGCCAGTAACGGAAAAGTCGTCTACTGGGAATGTACTGTCGCCAATATAATCTGCCAGAGTACAGCTGTGAGCATCAGCGCCACAGGTACCAGATCTTCTACTGTTAACGGAATCCACAGCCTTGTACTGACGCTTGGTACGATCGCGGTATTTAGCACCGAACTTTACGCTGTTGATCCAGCTATTAATAATCGTGCGTTCGAAATCCAGCTGGGCGTACTCTTCTTCGTCAGTATTTCGCTTCACTGCGCGAGACAGATTTTGCCATTCCAGGTCGGAGGGGGCAGACACCGCGTCACCGCCGGCCAAGGTCGCAGCCAGAGTGAAGAATTGAACACTGCGAGTATCATAGGAAACACTGCTCCCCTTTGGCCCGAAGGTGGCAAATAGGGCTGGATCCTGCATGCCCTCACCGTCGGAAGCGCCGACACGTGCCGACACCGACCAATCGTCAGAGGTCCAATCTACAGACAGATTAACGGCTTCAGTAGAGTAGTTATATTCGCGATCAAAGGCAGCGACAAAGTAGCGCTGATGAAAAGATTTGTTACTGGTACTGTTGGTCACCGCGACAAAATTTTCGCCGTCAAGAACAGCACTCTCAATACGGGTATTGCCGACACCACCTGGGGCATCAGTAAATCGATAAGCACTGTTGCTGGCATGCTCAAAACGGGTTAAATCAGTGGTCAAATAATCCAACTTAACGTCGACGTCGTCATTAGGCCTGTACTGAAAAACAACATTGAGACCCGAGCGTTCACGCTCTTCAAGGCGAATATTTTGACGTATATCCTTGGGCATATAACCGTAGACAATACCATCGACTGGTGCAGTCAACTGCGCAGGAGAACCGGCATCGCTTATCGTTCCTGTAGCAGCGCTAAAACCCACATAGCGATAGCCAAAGGATTCAACACTGTCACGGCGAAAAGGCTCTTCGGAATTATTGTAACTGACCAACACACCAAATTCACGACCCTGAGAGTCTGTGTTAGAATCGGCATAGAGTAATGAATAGTTTTCACCCTCGTCATCGCGCAGCTTGTTAAAAGACTGCTTGATATTGACTACCGCAGTGCGGTTTTTAAAGTCCAGTGGAGAGCGAGTTTTGAGGTTAACCGTGCCACCCAGAGAACCCTCATCCTGACTGGCCGATGGGGTCTTAAATACCTCGAGGCTTTCCACTAGCTCTGGCGAGACAGTGTTGTAGTTAAAGCTTCGTGAACCACCCTCAACAGAAGTGGTAGAAATGGTTTGGCCATTTACTGTGGCTCGGTTCAATGCCGGTGGCGTGCCGCGAACACTGACTTCACTGCCCTCGCCTACACCGTCGTTATCGCCTGCACTGACGTTTGTACCGCGACTAATTTGCACTCCAGTAACACGCTGTAGTGACTCGGCGATATTGTGATCGGGGAACTTACCCAGATCCTCTGATGTTACGACCTCAACAAACTCACTTGAGTTACGTTTGCGGTCAATTGATTTTTCAAGACTGGCGCGGACACCAGTCACTACGACCTCCTCTATCTCAGAGTCCTGAGCGAAGGACTGATGAGAAAATCCAGACGCAGCTATTACCGCACATAGCAGCCTTAATTTAAATGAGCCATTGGCTAAATTCAACATTGCAAAATCCCCGAAAATTACTAAAATTTATATTTTTATAATTGCTACGATTTCGCTGACTATAATGGCTCTTCGAGTTATCTAAAATAATCAGGAATTGCTGAAATTTAGAGTCAGATAATGGAATTTTTTACTGTAGGGGTTTTCCTACAAAGGCGATAAATAAATCGAGATTCTTATAAAAGTAAACCTGATTTATTGGCATAGAGGATTAGCTCTGCATTGGTTGAAAACCCCATTTTTTGCATTAGCCTTGACCTATGAGTAGCGACAGTTTTAGCACTCACCTGCAATTTTTCAGCAATATCTTTTGCTCTTTTACCTGAAGCCAGTTCAAGAAATATTTGATACTCCCGGTCTGAAAGAGACTCATATAGAGACAAGTCATCTGCATTAGAAAAGCTACGACTCATAGTATTAGCCAAAAGTCCGCCCACAATTTCATTGATATAGCGCCCACCTGCAGCAGCAGTTTTCACCGCCTTTATAATCTCTGTCTCTTCAGCATCTTTCGAGATATAGCCTGCTGCGCCAGCCTGAATCAACCTAACAGCGTATTGAGACTCAGGGTAACTGCTCAGAATCAGCACTGGCAGATGGGGCTTTTCTGACTTAATTTGTTTTAGAACATCGACACCGCTGCGGCCAGGCAGACGGATATCCAGTACGACTAGGTCCCAGTCTTGCTTTCGAACCTGCTGCATAGCCTCGATGGCGTCATTGGCCTCAGCCAAGACTACCAAGTCAAGATTTTCAATGAGCATCTGTTTTAGCCCATTTCTAACTACAGCATGATCTTCAACAAGAAGAATGGATGACATTATTTCTCCTAGAAAGGGTGATTAAAGATGTTACTTTCCAGTAAAGTAACAGATACTTACCAAAATTAGAAACCAGAAATATTTGGTTTTATAAAATATTTACTAAAGCCTTTAACTGAATTTAACAAAGCTGTTATTTTTTATTGCTTTTTTTAACCTTGAATCTTAAGGCCCGACTGTAATGATGATTCTTAATTCCGACTGTAATTTCGAGAAGAAACCTAATTTAAAAAAATCCATTCATAGAATTAATCGGTCCCTAATGTCGGCTTCTCTCAACCTTATTTCTGCATGCGTTACTCTGTTTATAACTGTAACCATAGCCAACGCCGACGGCCAGATAAATCAAGTTGGCAGTCCTGAAAAACGAGTACTGCAATCATCACTCACCGAGCCAGAGCTTAACTGGCTTCGCAAACACAAAACGATCAGGCACGGCATTGCAAGCAACCAGATGCCCTTCGAATATGTAGATGATAATGGCCATTATCGCGGGTTGACCTCAGACTATATCGCCATTGTCAGCGAACAGTTGGGCATTAACTTTGAGCTATTCGTGTTCTCCGACCTAAACGGACTGTCAAAGGGAATCCAAAAAAACCAAGTTGATCTAGCCAGTTATCTGCCACCGCCACGAGGAAAGCTAAGCTATAGCGAGTCAGTTATTGAAATGCCCATCGCCCTCTTTGGGCGACAAGACTCTGCGCTAATTGTTGGCATTGAGTCAATTCGGGATGAGCGCGTAGTTATTGAAAAGCCCTCCAAAGCGGAGCAAATACTCTCTGAATTTTATCCGCAGATTGCGGTTAGCTATGTTGATACGCCAGCCGAAGGTATTCAAGCGGTGCTCGCTGGCAAAGCCGACATATTTATTCACAATGTTTTTTCCGTCGAATATTACACCCGCAAACTGGGGTTGCCGCCGTTAAAAGTAGTGTCCAACACCCCTTATACCTTTGATATTGCATTTGCGGTAACTGAGGAACTCAGACCATTTATCCCGATTGTGCAAAAAGTCCTCTCAGGTCTGAGCAAACGAGAAAGACAGTTAATTTTCGATAAATGGGTCAATATTGAGATAACAAGGAAACTCGACCTGAAAAAAACAGGGCTCTGGGCCAGTGCTGTCCTAATGTTTGTCTTACTGGTATTTCTGGCCATTCTGCGGTGGAATAAAATTCTTAAGGAGAAAGTTGCCTATAGAACCCGAGAGCTCGAGCTATCGAGCAAAAACTTACGCAGCTTGGCGCGCCATATGGATAAGGTGCGAGAGGAGGAAAAGGCGAAGTTAGCCCGTGAGATTCATGATGAGCTAGGCCATACCCTAATTTCTCTGACCATGGCGGTGAGGCGACTGAAAAGCACCGCAATGAAAAGCTTCAAGCAGCCTGAATTGAACAACTCTTCAAGCCAAAGCGCTGAGTTAGACAATCAACTTGATGACATCAAAGCCTTGCTACTTAAGGCGTCAAATACCTCTAGGTCCATTATGTCAGATCTGCGGCCTAGTGTTTTAGAGGATCTTGGACTAATTGCAGCCATAGAGTGGCTAGCTCATGAATTTGAAATTCACCATCAAAAACTATGCATTGTTGGCGGCACCCAACTGCCAGACACTATTCCATCCACCGTTGCTATAGCTGTATTTCGAATCGTTCAAGAGTCGCTGACCAATATCGCAAAACACGCTAAGGCCAACAAAGTTCAAATAAAGATCAGCAGTGACAATGGTCTTCTCAAAGTAAAGATAATTGATGATGGTATTGGCCTACAGGCCGGCTGGGACCAAAAAGAAGGTTCATTCGGTTTTCAGGGAATGCGAGAAAGAGCAATGAGTTTCAATGGCGAGATCAGCGTCGTCAATGGCAAAAACTCCGGGGTAGCTTTAATGCTTCAAATCCCCTTTAAAAAACACGACGTTGAATCTAAATACTAAGTTAGTAAAGGCAAAAACCGCTTGAGTACTTGACTATTTAAAGGGGAAATAAATGATTCTCCAAGGGACCTCTAAATGTTCATAAGATCAACCATAGTCAGTCTTTGCCTAGTGCTGACGCTACTCACTACCAGTGTAATGGCACAGCCGCGACCGAATATTCTATTGATCATGGCTGAGGACATGAGCGCTAGAGTAGGCGCATTTGGCGATAATGTCGCTGTCACGCCCAATCTCGACCGTCTCGCCAGCACCGGCATTCGATATCCTAATACTTTTACCACGGCCGGCGTCTGCGCGCCGAGCCGTGCTGCACATATACTCGCGGTTCACCAGATTTCGGTGGGCGCACAGCACATGCGCACCCAATCGTTTAAAGACTCTGCCTACAGATCAGTACCGCCAGCACATATCAAAGCCTATCCAGAATTATTACGTCACGAAGGCTATTACACCTTTACCAGCTCTAAGCTCGACTATCAGTTTAGTAACGTATCTGCCGGGTCAGGACCTTTTAGCATCTGGGACTACGAAGGTTCCCAGCCTACTTGGCAGGGTCGTGCAGAAAGTCAGCCATTTTTTGGTTTCGTGACCCTGACACAAACCCATGAGCAGCAGATTTTCCCTAATATAGTGACGTTAAATAATGCCTCAGAAACTCACTCCCAGGTAGTTAATCCCGATCAGGTTTTAGTACCGCCCTACTATCCCGATCATCCGGATATCCGAGCCGACATTGCTCAGCACTACAACAATATTTTTGTCATGGATCAGATGGTTGGCAAATTACTGCGTCAGCTTGAAGACGATGGCTTGGCCGAGACCACCATTGTTATCTGGACCACCGACCATGGCGATGGTCTGCCCCGAGCCAAACGTGAAATTTATGACAGTGGTATCAAGGTGCCGTTAATTGTGCACTGGCCTAAAAGCCTTAAGCCTGCCGGCGTGAATCCCGGCAGTATCAATAAAAAGCTGGTCAGTTTTGTCGATATAGGACCAAGTGTTTTGACCCTAGCGGGGATCCCGGTGCCAAGCTACATGCATGGCAGCCCACAGCTAGTGCCCGGTGCCAGTTCCAAAAGAGACTATATCTATGCCGCCAAAGACCGTCTCGACGGCTTTAACTTTCGCGAGCGCGCGGTACGCGATGGCCAGTTTAAATACATTAACAACCTGCTCCCTGGTGTGTCTGGCGCCCAGCATATTACTTATCGCGATCAATTGGCCACTATGCAAACCCTCTGGCAACAGTTCGCTGCAGACAAGCTAAATGCAGCACAACGCTTTTGGTTCGAGTCACGCCCAGCAGAAGAGCTTTACGATATAGGCTCCGACCCCCATGAAATTAATAACCTAGCCGATTCTGCCGAACAGGTCGCTACTCTGGCACGAATGAGGACAGCATTATTAGACTGGCGGGGCGTGATTGGAGACTTTAGCAAGACTGATGAATTAGAGATGGCCAAGAATTTTTGGCCCAATGGAGAGCAGCCAGTCACTGAAACACCTCAGGTCTTAATTAATAAACGGGGAACGGTGAGCCTGGTGCCGTCGGCAGTGCATGATTCAGTTGGATATCGCGTCAATGGCGGCGCCTGGAACCTCTACAGCAAGCCTCTGTCACTACCCAAAAATACTATTTTGGAGGCTAAGTCGGTTCGCTATGGATGGGCAGAGAGCCCCGTGATCCGCGTTTCTATAAACGCTAGTGACTGAAGATGACTTCTTAACAGAGAAGCCCTATCTTTTCTTTTAGCTAATCAAAGCTCAGTAGTGTTCTCAGACGTTTACCTGCAATTATGTCTGCAAACGCTTCATTAATATCTTCAGTAGGTCGTCCAGCTAATAAAAACCCCAACCCATTTGGGTTGAGGTCTATTTTTGGTGGAGGCGGCGGGAACTGTACTTAGACAGTAACCTATTGATTAATATAACTTTAATGGGCTAGGAAATCCGCTCTTGTTACATCCTTTGTTACTAAAAATAATCCGTTCCGAAACTTTAATCAGGCACTTTTTAAATAGATTGTAACCAAGATGCCCTATTAGGTGGTTGAGGCAGTATTTGAAGATTAGTAGCGTACGGAATGAAAAAGACGCATTCATCCGTAATTTTTTAAAATAATTTAAAGACCTTTCCGTAAGCTAGCAGAGTACTGCGCTTCGAGAGCATCAATTGCCAGCCTTGCATACTGAAATGTCTTAGAAAAAAAATGTTTTTCGTCCGATGGATCGTTATACCACCGGCCTTTAGCTCCTCCTTGTATTATTTTCTTCATAAATTTGATAGGAAAAAAAGGATTGGTAATTAATATATCGAGATCCTCTAAACACCCAGAGGGTATATAAAGATCTTGGAAATCAACAGACCCAAAAGATTCAGTAAACATTGCTTCAAACTCAGCTGAAGAAAATTCATGACTAGATAAAAAGCTCTCAGAGGTATCTTGATAGCCAAATTTAACTAACGCATTATGAATACTCATATTTTTCTCCCGATAAAAACTCTTAACCTCATATCAAGGACAACCACTATCAATCCAAGTATCGAATAGAAAGCTGTATAAATCCTCACTATCAATTGTATCAGCACTTATTAATTTTTTTTCGGCTTTAAGCTTCTCTAGTCGCGGAACAGCGTCCTCTATATAATCCTCCCACGGTTCGCCTTCGATACACCAGATTACTTTTCTTCAAGACCAAGATAACTCTTTATTTTCGCCAGAGATATTTGTGG